>Ga0310344_10003677_pt1 | contig 11392 bp, 9 predicted proteins | sample HC15DNA20200_MG_FD_203801 | JGI IMG/M metagenome (GOLD analysis project Ga0310344, IMG submission 203801) | Marine microbial communities from station ALOHA, North Pacific Subtropical Gyre - HC15-DNA-20-200_MG | ecosystem: Environmental > Aquatic > Marine > Oceanic | place: Pacific Ocean: North... | reverse complement strand
CGCCATGGACATTATTCATATAACTAGGACGCGTCTCATTCGGCGGATTACCGGGTTCGCCCCAGCTCATCAGATAATTTCCTTCGTGATCAAACTTGACGACCCGGGTATTGGCATAACCATCTGCAACAAACATGGCATCGGGAAGAAAAGCCATAAATGTTGGCCGAGAAAAGTGCGTCGAATCGTTACCAGATTCATTAGGAATACCAATGGTCTGCACTAGCTCCGACCCATCATTAGTAAACTTAAAAATGGCATGCCGATAATCATCAACAACCCAGACATGTTTCTCCGGATCGTACGGATTCATCGTAACGAAGTGAGGTCGACGAAATAAGGAATCCCATTGTGTCCACTCCTCAATAATATTTCCGTCACCGTCTACAACTACGAGGCAATGCTCCCAGTTATGGTCAACACCATACTCCCCACGATCCGTATCATCACCGTCGAGACTACCGGGCAAACTTGCGCGCGGCCCGACAGAAGCATTACGCCAAGGAACCTGAAAAACGGGGAAAGACAATGCCGGCCCAACATCCGAAACCATAGCAGCCGGACGATCAATATTAGGTAACTCACCACGATGCAGGATATAGATTCGATCTGGATTTTCAGCAAATACGCCCTGACCAGCACCGTAAGTAAACGCTTCATGACCTGGAAGATCTGCGAGATCCTGAGGCCAGTTAGGGTCTACATCATAGGGGCCAAACATGTCCTGACCACCTCTCTGACCAGGGACTGCTGCGAAGCCAAAACCTAAACCTTGCGCAGAAACAATTTGATTAGTCCCGACCAACGAGACGGCCAAACCAACAACCAACAAACTCAGTACATGAACACGATTACGCACAATCTATTCCCCTAATATCATTATTGAATATTCTCTCTAATCCAACCATCAATGTACTCGATGATTTCATCGCTATTAAGCTCTAGCATCATCATATGCCCATTACCGCTGATACCCACATCTTCCAACCGGACAAAATCAGTATTCACCCCCGCCTGGTTAAGCCACTTTGGCACACAGGCGTCGAAGACCCGGTGGTATGTTCCATCCGCGGACAACGCAAGAACACGTATATCGGTCATATTCACTAGTTGACGCGCTGGCTCCTCTTGCAGATAACAAGGCACTTCGCCAGGCTGATCGGAAGTATCCTCTAGATAAGTCATGATCTCAGACGAATCGGCGACCGGCGGATCATATGTCAACGGATAATTTACTGGACCGTAAGCATTGGATGCACGACCGGAATAAACAACTTCCGCAGTATTCACGTTACCAATCTGCGGACCACCGGGTTCAATAGTAACGATGCCCCTTACGAGTTCGGGTCTACCATCGGCCACTCCCCAACCAACACCACCACCCTGAGAGTGGGTAATGAGAATAACTGGCTGACCTATCGTGTCCAAAAACTCCATCGCGGCATGCCGGGCCATCGTCGTACTCTGACCCGCAAACTGAACCTGAGTTTTAATGAAATTATCAAATATTGGATCGCCCCGGTGTCCGTCACCCGGCCACTGCGTGTGATTATCCTGGAGCGGGAAGTTTCCCTTCTCACCAACGTTCGTCCAGATAGTTTCAAGTTGCTCAGCAGTACGAATACCTAGGTCGCCATGCTCGCCACCCGGGATATAGGTCGAACGCCCCCGCGCCGGGTAATCAACCATATAAAGGGTATAACCCTGCTCAACGAGATAATAGGCCCACCCAGGACGACCATCAGGAGTCTGTAGCCAGTCAACGCCAGTCTGACCGTTACCGTGGAACATTAAGAGCGGATAGGGCTGGGTCGCTTCGCGTGGTTCCCATATCTCGACGTACATCTGACCACCCATAATAGGCGGATCGCCAACATATTCACCGCCGGCATAATAAAAACCTTTGCTAGCTATGTGCTCGGTAGAAAAAGCCGGAATACCTGCCGCCGGATACGCGGGGGAATTCTCTAACAATGGTTCCGCTGCAACGATAATCTCCGATTCTAATTCTGGCTCTGGCATACAGCCACCCAACACCAGACTAAATAGAATCGCAACGAGAAACGCAGAAAGCTTATTTCTTGACATTAGATTCATGGTAGCTAACCCCACATGCTGTACTTTTTGAATTATCGGTCCGAAAGCATTGTCTTTCGGTCTTTTTTATTAAATTTAAAACTACTCCGTGCGCAAGATACGCTGGCATCAGAGTCCTTTCAATCTTTTTCGAGCATCTAATTAACAGTGTTCGGATCGTAATTTAGTATCTCTTCTTCGAATGCCTCGAAATTAACGTTATCCATACAGGCAAACTCCTCGATATCCCAATCGACAGGCCTATAACGTCTCTGCCCTGTCCAGGATTCCGTAAATGCGACCGGATCCTCAATCGTGATATCGATGAGAAGATTTCCCTCGTTATCGAGCCGAATACGCTCGAGGACACGTAACTCATCGCTGTGAGGTACACCTTCCCTATCAATCCAGGTCTTATCATTAAAATTAACCGTTTCAACCACAAGGGTCTTATTTTCCCAATGCCCTGTAGCATCCCCCATCCACATAGGAGCGAGGTCAGTACGATGATCACGGCCGTCTGTGTATATCTGACGAATCGCATGATCGTACTCGAATATCATCATAATTCTTCCGGCCGTCTGAATAATCTCCATTGGGAACGGATGCATATAGATACGAGGGGTCCCTGGACGGAAGCACTCATAAACCGGATCGTTCGTCTCAAGAACAGGAACGCTTCTCGGACCGAAAGTTGGCTTCGCCTGATCGTATCGTTCCTGTGCCCAAGCGGTCATTGGTGGAGGATCAGCACGCAATGCTGAGTTTTGGAATAACCTCGTATTCTCAGGAGGAAAATTTGTCCAAACGCCCGAGAAATCATCACCATGCCCCTCGAGCTGAGCGTATAGTGCCGGACTAAGCAATAACTGAATAACTAATATAGCGGGACCACTTAATAGACGTTTTAACATCGTTTATTACCCTATAATTAACCCTTAGCAAGGCTAACTTACCCGCCCCGCCGCCGCAAAGGCTTCAGTTACTGCCAACCAGCACTATACTGTTAGAATCTATAACAGTCCGCAGGCGTAAAGAAGGAGCGCCAGTTCTAGCGGGATTCCCTGACAATGTTATTTCATCACCAGACTGTAAAAGGTCTTTACCCCATCGAGTCGTCGATCCGCGTTCCATTCGTGCGAGCCGATTCGGACTGGTCAACTCACCAGACCACTCGACCGTATTACCACTCCCATCTGTTACCGCAATATAAATCAATACGTGTGGATTAATGAATTCAAATTTCGTGACTACTCCCGTGACCGTCACGGACCGGCTACTGTCGTACGCAGCGCCACCATGGTGAGCAAGTGCACCGCCGGTAGTTAGCCACGGAACAGCGATAAACAATGAAACCCTTAAAATTTTTAGAACCATCCAATTCTCCACCACAAATCCGCGCGGTCTACTCGCCAACGACTAAGGATCAATAACTAATATCTATCTCTATAAGTATCCCTGTGCCTTAGCAAGCACGTCAACGACTTAGTAGCACTTTTCGCCGATAACAAAATTAACTTTCATTAATGAACGAAGACTTAACCGTAGGAACGACTCTCTGAAAGAGCTGCTGCTCCTCAACAACTTCGGTCATCATATAGCTTTAGATTGGAAGCAACTCTTCTAGGGACTTAGAATTAGCCTTGAAATTCACCGGCTGAAGTTATTACTTGCAGCTCGGGAAACTTAACCACCGTACCAGGTCTGACGAGATCTAGATCAAGATCGGGATTAAACTGACGCAGTAACCAAACCGGCACACGATATCTCCTGAGCGCCAATACCCAGAGCGATTCGCCTGAACGAACGACATGTTCAACCGTATCGGTAATTTGATAAGAGAGGAAGAATGCCTCCTGAGTCCGCTGCTGGTAATCGATACGGCGCTGCTCAAATGTAGTTCTATCTATCTGAGAATAATCTAATTCGAGGCGCTGCCCTATTACGACGGCCCGCCCGAAAGGCATGCGGTTGATATCGCGAAGTCGTTGCGTGCGAATACCAAGCCAATCGGCATAGTGCCCTAACGTTTCCAACGCCTGCACCTCGATGGACCCATCAAGTCTTACTAGATAATCGCTAGGATCAGCGGCCATCTCCGCTTGCGCACTAGACAAAACGTTTTCGGCGACAGGAAATTCCGGCTCAATCTCGAGCGAACCTGGAAGCCGCCCTTCGGCTGGCAGTACCTCTGTCTTATCAACGAGAGGAATGGACGACTCAGGATCGACAGCAACCGTAGTAACTTCTTCCTCCCTAGCGACTAGACTACCAATCCTTAAAACCTGTCCTATAAAAATTCTGTTCTTGTCGCTAATTCTATTATTAGCTAACAGCTGATCTTCTGGCACACCAAATTTTTGCGCGATAAATTCAATACTATCTCCCGCGCGAACAACGTAATTTCCGCTGGATACTAACCCTTCGCTTTCTATTGGCTCTGCGCCATTTAACTGGGCTAATGTCATCGGGACCCTACCATCACTCCCCGGCAACTTTAAAATCTGGCCGATACGAATAAAATTTCGGCTTCTAAGTCCGTTGAGCTGAACAAGCGACGCAATACTGACACCGTACCGATCGGATATTTCAGAAAGAGAATCACCACTACTCACGCGATGGGTAATATCAGGCATCTGCGCGGTATAGCGCTGCGTTTCAGCAACACTCGCGAAAAGATCAGTTGAGTTCGCCAAGAATTGCGATGGAAGTCGTAACTCAAAACCGCGCGGAACGAATTTATCACCACTCCAAACAGCATCCGTAAGTGCTGGGTTCCAGCTACGTAGTAGATCGCGATCAGTATTGAGTGCTGAAGCCAAGGTGGAAACCGTAAGATAATCAGGAATTTCTATAACAGCAGTCTGTGCCGCCTCCTCAAAGGTCAGCGGACCGAAGTAATCCTCATAGTTCTGATCAACCTGGACAGCAGCGAGAAAAGCAACATAAAAATTACGCGAAGCAAACCCAAACGTACGCCCTTCATAATTACGCAGGATAGTTTCGATTTCATCGGTACCCTGCTGACGGACCGCCCTGCGCATGCCCGCTTGACCATGGTTATAAGCCGTAATTGCAAGCGGCCAGCTTTGCAAAACATCGAAATTATTCTCTAACAGCCTACTAGCCGCGACAGTCGAAATAAATGGGTCACGCCTCTCGTCGACAATGTGGTCGATACGCATATAGCGCAGCCCCGTTGAACGCGTAAATTGCCACATACCTGCCGCACCAACTTTTGAATACGCAGTCGGATCGAAGGATGACTCTACATGCGGAAGTGCGACTAGCTCTAATGGCAAACCACGCTCCGCGAGCACAGCTTCTATATAGGAGCGCCAAGTGCCCGAACGGATAAGCCCTCCTCTAAAGCGGTCCGCCTGGCCTAATTGAAAACGGAGATTCTCCGAAGAAGCGCGCAAATCATCGTTGGATACACCCTCAGGCCATAATGAAAGAATACGTTCTTCTTCAGAAGTCAGGTTCGCCCGTTTACCAGCTGCCAACACCGCGAGAACGTTACGGATTTCCTGGTAAGCCTGGTTTAGCTGTCGAGTACGTTGGCTCCGACTAGCGCTATCCTCGAACCGCACCAGGCGGTAAACGATGGCAAGGTGTTGCGAGTCATGAATATATCCACTGCGGGTATCTACCTTAGTGTAGACATTCACCCAAAACTGAACATCCGGCTCAATCCCCGCTGGACGCGGAAGGACCGACGTCTGGGCATGAGCAACAGCCGTAGCAAAAACCACTACAAAAACAAACGAAAGCCGCTTCATTCCCACCGCAATCCCAACAGGAGTAGACACCCTCTAGAAAATAAAGAGATTATCCCCAGTCGTCCAGTAGCATCAGGACCTAAATCACAACTTACTAATGATGACAATGCCACTAACCCATGACAACTAAAAAAAAATTCTTTAATTTATAATTACTTGTTACTAAATTATCGAGCTTTTTAGTCCTGGCAGATCCAGAGCGAGCAATCACAATAAATCCTAATCAAAAGGATGCTGTCGTAAAATTACAGCTTCACGCCCCGGCCCAGTTGAAATTATATCCACGGGAATCTCGACAATTTCCTCGATACGCACCAAATAATCTTGCGCGGCCTCCGGCAAATCATCATATGACGTAACGCCAGACGTAGACGTCTTCCAGCCTGGCATAATTTCGTAAACGGGCTTGCACTCCTCGTAACGATCCATAAGCAGAGGTGGCACATCTAATAATTGATCATCCAACCGATAACCAACACAGATTTTTATTTCTTCAAGACCATCCAAAACATCGAGTTTTGTAACACACAATCCAGTCAATGAATTCGTAAACGCTACCCTTCTCAGTGATACGGCATCTAACCAACCACATCGACGCGGCCGCCCTGTGGTCGCTCCAAATTCAGCGCCAACCGACGCCAAATGGGCCCCAATGTTATCGGATATTTCCGTAGGAAATGGCCCGGCGCCAACACGAGTTGTATACGCCTTGGTGATACCCAGAACGTAATCTACCGGCGCGGAACCCATCCCGGTACCTATCGATGCGCCGCCGATAGTAGTATTCGAAGAAGTCACAAACGGATAAGTACCGAGATCAATATCCAACATCGCGCCTTGCGCACCTTCAAAAAGAATGCTGCGCCCATCATCTTGTATCTCACACAACAACTCGGTTACATCGGCGACTAAAGGCTTAACTCGCACAGCGTATTCGGCAAGCTGGTCGAGTTCGCGAGAAGCATCGATAGGGCGTACCTTATAATATTTCTCCAGAAGAAAATTGTGCAGGTCGAGTAATCCTGTTAACCGCTGTTCGAGCGTTGAAGGCTCGAACAGATCCGCGATGCGGATTGCACGACGCGCTATCTTATCTTCGTATGCCGGTCCGATTCCGCGGCCTGTTGTCCCGATCGCGTCCTGACCACGCATCATCTCGCGTGCCTTATCAAGCGCAATATGCGATGAGAGGACGAGAGGACAAGCGGGCGATAGTTTCAAGCGTTCGGCCACGAGCACCTGACGATCCGCAAGACCATCCATCTCTTCAATTAACGCCGGCAACGAAACCACAACGCCGTTACCAATAAGGCAGGTAACGTTCTGACGTAATATTCCCGATGGGATCAGGTGCAGCACGGTCTTCTCACCATCAATGACAAGCGTGTGACCAGCATTATGGCCACCTTGAAAACGCGCAACAGCATCGGCACGCTCTGACAGAAGGTCAACGATTGTCCCTTTACCTTCGTCGCCCCATTGCGTCCCTATGACTACAACATTTTTTCCCAACATTCAGCCTCGTATAAAATACAACAATGCCAGGCCCGCAATCACTAGCCCAAGACCAAAACTTCTCAATTGACCGTCATCTAACTGTGCCATCATCGCAAGACCTTGACGCCAGCCTTTTGGCGAAGCAAACGGCAACAAACCCTCGATTATCAGATAAAAAGCGAGGCCCGAAAAAAGATCTGTCCAGGCCAATATCCTAGCTTCCTATCTAGTTTGTATATGGTTGGAAACAGCACTTACGGCATCGAGCCGGTCTGCTCCTGTAGGAACTGAAAAAATTCGCTATCTGGACTAAGCACTAGAACATCCTGCTCGCGTCCGATGGATTTCCGATAGGCTTCCATACTTCGGTAAAAGGCGTAAAATTCCGGGTTACCCGAATACGCATTCGCATAGGTCTCAGCGGCACGCGCATCGCCTTCACCGCGCATGACTTCTGCATCCCGATAAGCTTCCGCCAAAATCACAGTGCGTTGTCGGTCAGCGTCCGCGCGAATTAGTTCGGCATCTTCCGAGCCCTCTGCCCGCAACTGCGACGCGACACGAGCGCGCTCCTGCTGCATACGCGCGTATACGGAGTCGCTAACCTCGTCCGAGAGTTCTATTCGCATAACACGTACATCGACTACCTCTAACCCAAGTTCCGGCGCTCTTTGCTTCGCCTGTACAAGCATCTGAGACATGATTTCGCTGCGTTCCGCTGACACAACCTCTACAACAGTCCGTCGAGAAAATTCAGCTTTAATCCCTTCGCGAATAATCGCAGACAAACGTTGTTGGGCAAATAATTCATCACCTCTCGCAGAACGATAATATTGTGCCGGATCTGTAATGCGCCAGGTAATAAAATAGTCAACGATGAGATTCTTTTTCTCGCCCGTTAGAAACCGTTCCTGTGATTCTCGATAGTCCAATATCCGGTCCGGATATTTTGTAACGTTATTTACGAACGGAATTTTAAAATGCAATCCAGGCGTGTAGTCAGACCTGACAATTTCACCGAAGCGGAATTTCACTGCATGCTCACGTTCATCCACTGTAAAAACGGTCATTCGGATAAACATCGCGCCGATCGCACCGATTACCAATAAAAGATTCAATCGCTTACTCATATTGCTTGCTCCTAATTAGCGCGCATCACGCGTTCGCAAACCGGATGAACTTAAGTTTTCACTGACCGCTGGCACTCCGGGAGAAAGTATATTCGGCTGAGGCTGTCGACGCTCCATGAGCCGGTCGAGCGGCAAATAAATCATATTGCCACCACCACTGCTCTCTGTATCAAGCAACACCTTCGTCGACGAGGCGAGAATAGCCTCTAGCGTTTCAAGATACATTCGCTGCCGCGTAACTTCTGGAGCCTTTTCATACTCAAACAAAATCTGAGAGAAACGGCTTGCCTCACCCTCCGCATCCGCGATAACCCGTGCGCGGTAACCTTCCGCGTCCTGTAGCTCTCGAGCAGCTGCGCCACGCGCGTTAGGCACAATATCATTCGCGTACGCCTGAGCCTCGAAGCTCATACGCTCCTTGTCTTCGCGCGCCTTAATCGCATCCTGCACGCTCGCCTCAACATCTCCTGGAAAATTAGCTTCCTGAAGGTTTACTTCATAGACCGTGATACCGGCACCGTAGGAGTCAACGGTCGCCTGAATCAACGCTTGCGCCTGGGCAGCAACGTCCGCTCTGCCCTCAGTCAAGATGAAATCCAATACGTTCTTTCCAATGACCTCACGAATAGCACTTCCGGTTATATCACCAAGCGTTTGCTCCGGTGAGCGCATATTAAAAAGATACGCTTCTGGGTCAGTCCTTCGGTATTGAACGACAAGATCAACCAATACAATGTTTTCATCTCGCGTAAGCATGCTGCCTTGATATGGAAAGCGCTCAGTAACGCTGGTGTTGATGGTTTCCACACTCTCTACCGGCCACGGAATATGCCATCTCAGACCTGGCTGACTCAGCGACTGAAATGCACCGAACCGCAGCACAATGCCGCGTTCCGCATCGTTTACCTGATAGAACCCGGTAAAGGCCCACACGGCGACCAACAACATAGCTACACCTGAAAAAAAGCCGCCACCCGCACGTCGACCACCCGAGTCGCCATTACCACCACCTCTCCTACCGCCGAGGAAACGTGACAACTTGCGTTGCAGGTCTCTTACGACAGCGTCTAGATCCGCCGGGCCACTATTACCGTTAGATTGCCAAGGATTATCTTTGTCGTCAGGGTTATTCCAACTCATAGCGCCTGTATTCCCTATTGAAAAATATTGTCCAAAACTCCTTCCTGTTTACGGAGTTCATTCCACCGAGCACCTGTCAGCTCAACATCTATAATCCATCCCCCCGACTCCTGAACACGTTCTCTGCGTACGGCCTTCAAATCGAAGAGTCTTGCCCGCAATCTACTTTGGTCAGGCCCGAGTTTAAGGCATCTAGCAACCGGCTGCCCCAAACATTGGTCCCTTATCTCTTCGGTCAGCTCAATCAATCCCTCATTCGTCGCAGCGGAGACCCAGAATTGCGGGTTTTTCACGCCATTCAAGGAAACATTAGCCATATTTCGGGCCTTATCTATTTTATTATAAACCTGAATACAAGGAATATCCGCCGCACCAATACTTTCCAGAACGAGCTCAACATGGCGCCTTCGATCGATAAAGTGCGGATCACTCACATCAATAACATGCAACAGCAGAGTTGCCTCACGTGTCTCAGTTAACGTTGCACGGAACGCTGCAACCAACTCGTGCGGCAAATCCCGTACGAATCCAACCGTATCGGCAAGTAAAATCTCACCTGCGCCATGCGAGTTTAAACGGCGGATCGTCGGATCCAGAGTCGCAAACAGCTGATCACGTGCATTGGCATGAGATCCGCTTAACGCATTAAAAAGACTTGTTTTACCTGCATTAGTATAACCTACAAGCGAAACCGTCACAGTCTGCGCCTGACGACGTTCGCGCCTACTCATTTCACGCTGCTTCTCAACCCGGTCGAGACGAGCCTTGAGGTATTTTATACGCTGAGCCAATAGGCGACGGTCTGTCTCTAGCTGTGTTTCGCCAGGTCCTCGCAACCCGATCCCACCTTTCTGTCTCTCTAAATGCGTCCAACCACGCACCAATCTTGTCGAGAGATGTTCGAGTTGAGCCAATTCCACCTGAATTTTCCCCTCAAAAGTCGCCGCACGTTGAGCAAAAATATCCAGAATTAGCCCGTTACGATCCAATACCCTGGCGTTAAGCAATATCTCTAAATTTCTTTCCTGGCTGGGTGTTAATGGAAGGTTGACCAAAACCAGTTCAGCACAGGTCACCTTAACCTGCTCCCGAAGTTCCTCGGCTTTGCCCGTACCAATAAACAACCTTGGAGAAGGCCGGTCACGCCGCGCCCGCAGTTCACCGACGACTTCAGCGCCAGCCGACTTGGCCAATGCGCGAAACTCCTCTATCTCGTCTTCACCACAGGACCGTTTCAGACCAATGTGAAGCAAAAGCACTCGTTCGCCAATCCCAGGACGATCAAGCACTTTGTGATCCCCACCCTTCCCAGCAGTTATTCCTCAGCTTCACCATTGTCCGCATCCGGCTCCACATTCCGTGATGGAACTACGGTCGAGATAGCATGTTTATATACCATTTGATTGACGCTATTACTCAACAACACAACAAACTGATCAAATGAATCAATGTGCCCTTGTAACTTAATGCCATTGACTAAATATATTGATACTGGGACCTTTTCCTTACGCAGAGCATTCAGAAATGGATCTTGCAATGACTGACCTTTAGCCATAGATATCTCCTTGTTCTTTTATGACTTCTAGAGACCAGGAAAGACGCCGTGCAGCACACCCGCCAACGAAAAAAGAGCGCCCACCCTCGATTATCAATATTAGAAGGTCTCATCCCACTAATATAAATAGTAACACAGAGTGCAATTTTTAAGCTCTAGTTACGCAAGAAAACTCAACTAGTATCTAGCACTGCTTCGACACGCTCCACAAA
>Ga0310344_10003676_pt1 | contig 11392 bp, 11 predicted proteins | sample HC15DNA20200_MG_FD_203801 | JGI IMG/M metagenome (GOLD analysis project Ga0310344, IMG submission 203801) | Marine microbial communities from station ALOHA, North Pacific Subtropical Gyre - HC15-DNA-20-200_MG | ecosystem: Environmental > Aquatic > Marine > Oceanic | place: Pacific Ocean: North... | reverse complement strand
GCCGTCTCGAGATACATCTAGGCGAGAGGCTTGGCGCAAAGGTTAAGATTGAGCAGGCAGGGCCCGGCGGCCGAATCGTTATCCGGTACCATAGCCTCGATGAACTCGATGGCATTATTGGCCACATCAAATAACAATCTTCGATACTTGTTGAATCGGCTCCGTCGTCTGCTTACAATTAGCGCGTTAGCCAAGGCGTTTTGAGCCGGGGCTATTTTTTTGGCCGCTAGTGGCTGTGTCCCGGTTATTGATAAGAGTTTGTACTTGCTTGCTTCAGAGCGCCAGGTAATACGAGCCTTGCTTGGACAGGCCGGTTTGGGTTTCGTTATTGGTGCCGCGCTCGCGATCATGCAGGGCCTCATTGTAGGAACGTCTTGGTTGCTCGGCGTGCTAGTAGCATTGGTTCCGAATGCTTTCTTGGCGGCGAGACTGCTTGGTTCGAAGGTGGAGGCGAAAGCGATTCTTAGAGCCGCATGGATTGGCGAAATCGGAAAATTTGCGCTAACGGTTTTACTATTCGGGGCGATATTCGCGTTGGTTAAAACGTTGTCGGTATTGGCTGTTTTCGGCGGATTTATCGCCGCGCAAATAGTGACTATTGGTATCTTGGCGCTCGGCGGCCAGACAGGAAAGGCACAGGTAGAGACGAAGAACTGAGGCATGGACGAGCATATTGCGGCTGAGCAAACGGCCACCGAATATATCACTCATCATTTGACTAACCTGACTGTTTGCCGTGATCACGGTGAGTGGGTGGTCGGTCATTGTGAGGGCAACTTCTGGGCACTAAACCTCGACTCGATGTTTTTTTCGCTTATTCTGGGCGGCGTTTTTCTCTGGGCCTTCGGGCGCGTGGCGCGTAACGCGTCGAAGGATCGCCCGGGAAGGCTTCAGGCGGCAGTTGAGCTTGTTGTTGGATTTGTCGATACGTCTGTGAAGGACGCATTTCATGGTGAGAGCAAGCTCATCGCGCCGCTTAGCCTTACAATTTTCGTTTGGGTTTTCCTCATGAATTTAATGGATCTGATACCGGTCGACTGGTTGCCGGAGATTGGGCTTCTTCTCGGCGTTCCTTACCTTAAGGTAGTGCCGACTACAGATATTAACGTCACGTTTGCGATGTCAATTTCGGTGTTTTTGTTGACGATTTTTTACTCGGTTAAAATCAAAGGGATTGGTGGCTTCGCTAAGGAATTCACGCTACATCCGATCGCGCCGCCGACGCGCGGCATCGGTGTGATCGCGGCGCCTATTATTATCGCTTTCAATTTCATTCTAGAGAGCGTCACGTTTATCGCGCGGCCCGTTTCGTTGTCGTTGCGACTTTTCGGCAATATGTACGCTGGTGAGTTGATCTTTATTCTGATCGCATTGATTGGTTTTTATCAGCTTCCGCTTCATTTCATGTGGGCTGTTTTCCACATTCTTGTAGTTACGTTGCAGGCTTTCATATTTATGATGTTGACGATTGTTTATTTGAGTCAAGCGCACGATACGGGGCACTAAGACGTAACGAAGCGTAATTTAGTCTAGCTAAAATGTTCTGAACTAGGACAGGAGAAACTAATGGAACTTGTTATTGCAACGACCGCCGGTTCCGCGGCGTTTATGATAGGCTTCGGCGCCCTTGGCGTCGGCATTGGCATGGGCCTCTTGGGAGGCAAATTTCTAGAGGCCGCTGCACGACAGCCGGAGCTTGCGCCGATGCTAAGAACGCAGATGTTTCTTGTGGTTGCTTTGCTCGACGCGGTGGCCATGATTGGTGTCGGTATTTCGTTGTACTTCGCGTTCGCGCAGCCGTTTGTCGCCGCGCTTCAAGCCGCTGGTGGCTAATTGCCATATCGATTTTTAAGCCGTTTCCAGCAGATAACACTTGGAAGGCAGCATAGAGACGGATCAAGCGGGAATAACTAAGGAGAGTTTGCAGCCGAAGCTTGCGCCGATGCTAAGAACGCAGATGTTTCTTGTGGTCGCTTTGCTCGGCGCGCTTCAAGCCGCTGGTGGCTAATTGCCATATCGATTTTTAAGCCGTTTCCAGCAGATAGCACTTGAAGGCGGCATAGAGACGGATCAAGCGGGAATAACTAAGGAGAGTTCGCGTGGACTTTAACGCTACCATCATCGGCCAGACGATCGCTATGATCTTCTTTGTCTGGTTTTGTATGAAGTACATTTGGCCGCTTATCACGGACGCAATTGAGGCGCGGCAGATAGAGATTGCCGATGGTCTTGCTGCGGCCGAGAAAGCGCAGTCAAGTTTGTCCAAGGCACACGTTGAGGTTGACAAGATCGTCAACGAGGCTCGCGACCAGGCGCGCGGCATTATGGATCAAGCGCAGTCACGTGCGAGCGAGATCCTTGAGGCCGCCAGGCGGGAAGGTGAGACTGAGAAAGAGCGTCAGCTAGAAGGTGCTCGGGCTGAGATAGGGCTCGAGGCCAACCGCGCGCGTGACGAGTTGCGTAAAGAAGTCGCTGCCATTGTCGTTGTTGGTGCCGAGAAAGTTCTGGCTCGCGAAATCGATGCCAGCACGCACAAGGAACTTTTGGATGGCCTTGCCAGTGAACTTTAGCTTCGGCCTATGATTGGGAGCGATTAGGAAAATATGAGCGACACCGGAACAATTGCACGCCCATACGCGCAGGCGCTTTTCGAAATTGCGATAGCTGAAGACGTGCTGACGCAATGGTCAGAAGCGCTTACAGCGCTTGCAGGCATTGTGATTGATGAGGACGGGAGAGCATTCCTGTCGCGACCGGACCTAAGTGTAGAGGCATCTGCGGAATTTGTTACCGCAGTGGGTGTTGACGCGGGTGTCGCCGACCTCGTCCGGTCGGAACGCGGGCAGAACTTGATTCGGCTTCTTGTCGAGAATGGCAGGATCATGGTTCTTCCAGATATATCCGCGCGGTTCGATGCGTTAAAGGCTGATGCGGAGAATACGGTCAAGGTTACTCTCGTTACCGCCACCGATGCCGATTCGGATGTCGCTGAGCGAATTGTAGGGAGCCTTGAGAAGAAATTGGGGCGTAAGGTTCAGCTAGAGCTAGAGTTGGACGGCGACCTCCTTGGTGGCGCGGTGATTCGCGCCGATGACATGGTTATTGATGGTTCAGTGAAGAGCAAGCTACGGCAGCTCGCTGAATCTCTGGTCTCTTAAGGAGATAATAGATGGCACTCAAAGCTACTGAAATCAGCGAGCTGATTAAAGAACGTATCGAGAACTTCGATGCCGCGGCGGAGGCTCGCGACGTTGGTACGGTCGTAGCGCTGACCGATGGCATCGTCCGTATTCATGGTCTCACCGATGTCCAGTACGGTGAAATGATCGAGTTTCCAGGCGGTAGTTTCGGTCTGGCCCTGAACCTTGAGCAGGATTCCGTGGGTGCGGTCGTTCTTGGCGAGTACAAGCATATCTCAGAGGGCGATTCCGTCAAGACGACGGGGCGCATTCTGGAAGTGCCGGTTGGCGAAGCGCTGCTCGGCCGTGTTGTTGACTCGCTCGGTAAGCCAATCGATGGCAAAGGACCGATCGAAGCGGTGGAAAGCTCGCCGATTGAGAAGGTCGCACCCGGTGTTATCGACCGGAAATCCGTCGATCAGCCCGTGCAGACTGGTTTAAAGTCTATTGATGCCATGGTGCCGATTGGCCGGGGGCAGCGCGAGCTCATTATTGGTGACCGGCAGACGGGCAAGAGCGCTGTAGCAATCGACACGATCATTAATCAGGTTGGTACGGGCATTAAATGTATCTACGTAGCGGTTGGGCAGAAAAATTCGACCGTTGCTAACGTCGTGCGTAAGCTCGAAGAGTTTGGCGCGATGGAGCATACGATCGTCGTCTCGGCGTCGGCCTCCGAATCGGCGGCCATGCAATACATCGCCCCCTACGCAGGTTGTGCGATGGGGGAGTACTTTCGCGATCGTGGTCAGGACGCGCTCATTATTTACGATGATTTGACCAAGCAGGCCTGGGCTTATCGTCAGGTTTCGCTTTTGTTGCGTCGTCCTCCCGGGCGCGAAGCTTATCCCGGCGATGTCTTCTATCTGCATTCGCGGCTGCTCGAACGAGCTGCGCGTGTTAGTGAGGACTACGTTGAGCAATTTACGAATGGTGAGATCAGTGGACGGACTGGGTCGCTGACGGCGTTGCCGATCATCGAGACGCAGGAAGGCGATGTCTCGGCATTTGTTCCGACCAACGTGATCTCGATTACCGACGGCCAGATTTTCCTTGAGACAGATTTGTTTAATGCTGGAATTAGGCCGGCTATTAACGCTGGTCTATCAGTTTCGCGAGTTGGCGGAGCAGCGCAGACAAAAATCATCAAGAAGCTTGGCGGCGGTGTGCGGCTCGCGCTTGCGCAGTATCGCGAGCTGGCGGCGTTTGCGCAGTTCGCCTCGGATCTCGACGAGGCGACTCGTAAGCAGCTAGAGCGCGGCCAGCGCGTGACGGAGCTGATGAAGCAGGCGCAGTATTCCCCATTGTCCGTTGCTGAGATGGCAATCTCGCTCTACGCTGTTAACGAGGGTTTCCTCGATAACGTCGAAGCCGACAAGGTCGTTGCTTTTGAAGCTGCATTACATGCATACGCGGAAACGAACGCAGCTGAGCTTATCGAAAAGATCAATACGAGCGGTGATCTTAACGATGAAATCGAAGCCGGCCTCAAGGAGCTCGTCGAAGGCTTCAAGGCGACCGGCGCTTACTAGGAAATTTGCATGGCGGTCGGTAAAGAAATTCGCACCAAGATCAATAGTGTAAAGAACACGCAGAAGATCACAAAGGCGATGGAAATGGTAGCGGCGTCGAAGTTGCGCAAGACGCAGGATCGTATGGCGGCCTCACGGCCTTATGCCGAGCGTATTCGTACAGTTATCGGCCATCTGTCAGAGGCCAATCCCGACTATCAGCACTCTTTCCTCGAGACACGTGAGATTAAACGCGTCGGCTATATCATCATTACAACTGACAGAGGCTTATGCGGCTCTCTGAACGTCAATTTATTTCGCTCCGTGCTGAACGATATGCGCGAGTGGCAAGATAAAGGAGTGGAAGTTGATATCTGTATCGTCGGCGCAAAGGGTGTCGCGTTCTTCCGACGTTTGAATATTAACGTTGTGGCGGTAACGAGCCACCTCGGAGATATGCCTTCGGTGGCGGATCTTGTCGGGACGGTTACGGCGATGACTAACGAGTACGAGGAAGGCAAGATCGACAGGCTGTTTCTCGTTCATAACGTATTTGTGAATACGATGAGCCAGAAACCAGAAATCCGGACGTTGATTCCGGTAGAGGCCGTTGACAGCGACGACTTGCAGGATCACTGGGATTACATTTACGAGCCCGATGCCGTTGATCTGCTCGACAACGTTCTCAATCGCTATATCGAATCGCAGGTTTACCGCGCGGCGGTCGAGAACGTCGCCTGCGAGATGGCATCTAAGATGGTTGCGATGAAAGCCGCGACCGATAACGCTGGCAAGTTCATCGATCAGCTGCAACTCGTCTATAACAAGGCGCGACAGGCGGCGATTACTCAAGAAATTTCGGAAATTGTGGGCGGCGCAGCCGCGGTCTAAAACAGATTACGTACGGAAGGTAAGGCACTCATGAGCACGGGCACTATCGTTCAGATTATTGGCGCAGTTGTCGACGTCGGGTTTCCGCGGGAGACAATTCCAAAAGTTTACGATGCACTGCGTATCGAGGATCAAGATTTGACGCTTGAGGTACAGCAACAGCTAGGTGACGGCATCGTGCGAGCAATCGCCATGGGGTCAAGTGAGGGTCTGAAGCGCGGCCTGTCGGTCACGAACACGGGCGAGCCGATTACCGTGCCCGTTGGTGAGAAGACGCTTGGCCGTATCATGGACGTGCTTGGCACACCCATCGATAATGCTGGTGAGATCGGCGAGGAAGAGCGTTGGCCGATCCACCGCGAAGCGCCTTCCTACGAGGATCAAGCGACATCGACGGAGCTGCTAGAGACCGGCGTCAAAGTGATTGATCTCATCATGCCCATCTCCAAAGGCGGCAAAATCGGTTTGTTCGGTGGAGCCGGTGTGGGCAAGACAGTTACGCTCATGGAGCTCATCAACAACATTGCTAAAGAGCACGGCGGCTACTCGGTGTTCGCTGGTGTGGGTGAACGCACCCGTGAGGGTAACGACTTCTACTACGAGATGAAGGAGTCGGGGGTTATCGACAAGGTATCGCTTGTCTACGGTCAGATGAACGAACCTCCGGGTAATCGCCTGCGCGTAGCGCTGACGGGACTGACGATGGCCGAGTACTTCCGCGATGAAGGCCGCGACATTCTTATGTTCGTCGACAACATTTATCGCTATACGCTGGCTGGGACCGAAGTGTCAGCGTTACTTGGGCGTATGCCGTCGGCAGTTGGCTATCAGCCGACGCTGGCCGAGGAGATGGGTGTATTGCAAGAGCGGATCACTTCTACGAAAACTGGCTCAATCACTTCGTTCCAGGCCGTTTACGTCCCGGCTGATGATCTCACTGATCCATCGCCAGCGACGACTTTTGCCCACCTAGACGCAACGCTTGTATTGTCGAGGCAAATTGCTGAGCTCGGCATCTACCCAGCTGTTGATCCTCTTGATTCCACTAGTCGGTTGCTCGACCCGAACGTCATTGGTCAGGAGCACTACGACGTAGCACGGTCGGTACAGGCGGTGTTGCAGCGCTATAAGGAGCTACAGGATATTATTGCCATACTCGGTATGGACGAGCTCTCCGAGGATGACAAACTCATCGTGCAGCGGGCACGCAAGGTGCAACGCTTTCTGTCGCAGCCGTTTACGGTAGCCGAGACTTTCACGGGCACTCCAGGCAAATATGTTGCGCTAAAGGACACTATCAGGGGCTTCAAGGCCATCGTTGATGGCGAGTACGATCATCTGCCTGAACAGGCTTTCTACATGGTAGGCGGTATTGAAGAGGCCGAAGAGCAGAGCAAGAAGTTGCAATAGTCGGAGTCGGAGATAGTGGTAACTATGCACGTTGACATCGTTAGCGCCGAAGGCGAGATTTTTACGGGTGAGGCCTCGATGGTCTTCGCGCCAGCGAAGATGGGCGAGGTCGGTATCGCGCCCCGACATGCGCCGCTCCTGACTGACCTGAGACCGGGCGAAGTTCGGGTTCAAGACAATGAAGGCAAAGAGCTTACGTTCTACGTTACGGGGGGCATACTCGAAATACAACCTCATCTCGTTACGGTGCTTGCAGATAGTGCATTAGCTGCTGATCAACTTGATGAGGATGTGGCGCTAGCCGCGCGGGAGCGGGCTAGAGAAGCTCTCGAAGGTAGTCAAGGCGAGATTGATCTGGCTCAGGCACAGGGCGAGCTAGTTGAGGCAGAGGCCCGCTATCGGGCGGCCCAGAAACTCAAAGGCAAGAATCGCTGATTGGGAGTAGGGGTAGTGTGACTTTGCTGTCACCGGTTACGGCGCGCTACGCTACATTCTGAGGTGCTTTCACGTTATTTTCGGCCTGGCGCGCTATTATCTGTTTCTGAATCCTAATGATATGGGGTGATTGTGGCTCTTACTGTCGTGATACTGGCCGCCGGCCAGGGTAAGCGAATGAACTCGGACCTGCCGAAGGTATTGCAGCCGCTCGCAGGCCGTCCTTTGCTAGCCCACGTTATTGCTACTGCAAGAGAGCTCGAGCCGGATGCGATAAATATCGTCTACGGCCATGGTGGTGAGGCCGTTCGTGAAGTATTTGCGGACGCTGATCTGAACTGGAGTCACCAGCCCGAACAACTCGGTACGGGTCACGCCCTCGCGCAAGCCCTGCCATCTATCCCAGACGATCATCGGATCCTCGTGCTTTATGGCGACGTGCCGCTAGTAAGGGCTGAAAGTCTGAAGCCGCTCCTCGTTCACGGCAGTGGTGATGAAGTGGTTCTTTTAACCGCTTACGTTGACGAACCGCAGGGTTACGGCCGCATTCTGAGAAACGAGCAGCGAGAGGTCAGCGGAGTCATAGAAGAGCAGGATGCATCGGTTACGGAGCTGGCTATCTCGGAGGTAAATACGGGCTTAATGCGGTTGCCCAGTGGCCCGCTGCGTGGCTGGCTCGACAATTTGAGCAATAGCAACGTCGCGAATGAATACTATCTTACCGATGCTGTTGTCAAAGCGTCGGGCGATGGTTATGAAGTAACCGGCCTGCCAGTGGCAGACCCATCTGAGGGACTAGGTATAAACAACCGCAACCAGCTTGCCGTTGCGGAACGCCTCCTGCAACGGCGCTATGCGGACGCGCTCATGGAGCAAGGCGCGACGCTTGTCGATCCATCTCGTTTCGATTTGCGCGGTAAGCTAACAGTCGGTCGTGACGTGTTTATTGATGCTGGCGTTGTATTTGAAGGTGAGGTGGAGCTAGGGCACAGAGTGCATATAGGGCCTAATACCGTGATTTCGAACTCGAAGCTAGGCGATGATTGCCTGATCCATCCGAATTCGGTGTTGGCTGGCGTGATCGCTGGGTCACAGTGCGAGATCGGCCCATTCGCCCGCTTGCGTCCTGGTACCGAATTCTCCGAGCGCGTTAAAGTAGGCAACTTTGTAGAAGTTAAAGCTAGCAGTGTTGCGGCTGACAGTAAGATGAACCATCTCACATACGTTGGCGATTCTAGTATAGGCGGCAGTGTCAATGTCGGAGCGGGCACCATCGTCTGCAATTACGATGGAGCAGTTAAAAGCCGTACTGTTGTCGGTGACGGTGCCTTCATCGGTTCGGGCGTTATGCTCGTGGCGCCCGTCGAAGTTGGTAGTGGAGCTACTATTGGCGCAGGCTCTACTGTGACGAAAGATGCCCCTGCTCAGAAACTAACAGTCGCCCGTGCTAGACAGACGGTTGTGAAGGGCTGGAAACGCCCACGGAAATCCAAAAAATGAGAATTCCGTATGGGTTTTGCTGGGTTAGTCTAGTTCTAGTTCATAATCGCTATTTGTAGAAGCTTTAAGGATCCCTGAACAATGTGTGGAATAGTCGGCGCTATAGCTGGGCGTAATGTTACCCCTATTCTTATGGAGGGTCTCAAGCGCCTTGAATATCGCGGCTATGACTCAGCTGGAATCGCTATCAGCGACGTTGGGGAACTCAGACGCCTGAGGCGCGAGGGGAAGCTCCATCATCTCGAAGAAGCGGTGGCTGAGCTTTCGCCCAGCGGGTTCCAGGGGATTGCTCATACGCGGTGGGCAACCCATGGCGTGCCGAGCGAGACTAATGCTCATCCTCACACATCGGGAGAAAATTTAGCGGTAGTCCACAACGGCATTATCGAGAACTATGATGATCTTCGAACCGAGCTAGAGGCCGCAGGCTATGAGGTTCATTCGGAGACCGATTCTGAGGTTATCGTTCATCGGGTCCGTTTCAATCGTGAGCAGCACACGAGCCTATTTGATGCTGTACAGGCGACGGTTGCCGAGTTGCAAGGTGCTTATGCGCTCGTGGTAATGGATGCTGAGGATCCCGATAGATTGGTACTAGCGAGAAACGGTGCGCCGGTCGTAATCGGACTCGGAATCGAAGAGAATTTCGTTGCGTCCGATATTACGGCACTGTTGCCCGTTACCCGGCGGTTCCAGTTCCTTGAGGACGGTGACGTTGCTTTGTTACGGCGACATAGTGTCGAAATTTACGATGCGAGCGGTAATTTGGTTGATAGGCCGGTCATTGAGAGCGAGTTGTCCCCTCAAGTGCCGGATCGTGGCCGCTTTCGATATTTCATGCAGAAGGAAATTCACGAGCAGGGCCGCGCGCTTGCAAGTACACTGGAAAGCCGTATCGTCGATGGGCGGTTGTTAGACAATATTCTCGGGCCCTCCTCAAACGAGATCATGGCTGCCGTCGAGGGTGTTCACATCGTTGCGTGTGGCACGAGCTATCATGCCGGCCTCGTTGCTGGCCACCAGATTGAAGATGTCGCTGGTTTGCCCTGTATGGTTGATATCGCGAGCGAGTATCGGTACCGACGCCCGGCCGTAAGAGCTAACACGCTGTTCGTCGCAATTTCTCAGTCCGGTGAGACGGCGGACACACTAGCCGCTCTGCGTGCCGCAAAAGGCCTAGATTATTTGGCTACTTTAGTTATTTGTAACGTGCCTGAGTGTTCGCTAGTTCGTGAGGCCGATTTCGTATTGATGACGCGCGCGGGCACGGAGATTGGTGTTGCGTCGACTAAAGCATTTACGACACAGCTTGCGGCGCTGGTTTTGCTGACAATGGTTCTGGCGAAGCATCGCGGGCTAGCCCCGGAGACAGAGCGGGACCTGGTCTGTCAGCTCGCCGAGTTGCCCAATCTTGTCGAGAAGACCCTCGAGCTTGAGCCCTCGATTGAAGCGTTAGCTGAAGAGCTTGCTGATGCGCAACACGTTTTTTTTCTAGGCCGCGGTGCTCTTACCCCCATAGCGATGGAGGGCGCGCTCAAGCTCAAAGAGATATCGTATATACACGCTGAAGCATATGCTGCCGGTGAATTGAAGCATGGCCCGCTAGCGCTCGTCGACGACAAAATGCCGATTGTTGCGGTTGCACCAGATAATGAACTGCTCGATAAGCTGAAGTCGAATCTTCAGGAAGTAAAAGCACGCGGCGGTAGGCTATACGTATTCGCTGATGCCGAAGCGGCATTGGGTGAAACTGAAGGAGTCAGAATTGTGCGGATGCCCTCATATGCCGAGTCAATACAGGCACCGATTCTCTATACGGTTCCGCTACAGTTGCTCGCTTGCCATGTTGCGCTGCTGAGGGGTACGGACGTGGATCAGCCCCGGAATCTAGCGAAATCGGTAACCGTGGAATAAATTCGAGTAGTGATTTCGCAACAGACAGACTCTACCAATACCTAACATTTACTCTTTATTGCAGAAGCAATAACTTAACCTATCAAGCACCTTATTCTAAAAGACAGTTTATTGTCTTAGGTCTCATCAAGGAATTACAAAAACAAGGTTTTGGTTATAGAAAAATTGCACAGAAGTTTAATTCTTGGGGAATAAAAACTGACAGAGGGAATGCTTTTATACCAGCAAGCATTCACAGCATCATCAAAAGATATGGACAAAGAGTTTTTAGAATTGATGAGATAAGAAATAAGAAGTATTCATTTAAACTATCATCAATGAATATTATTTTTGACGAATAAGATTGAATGCGGTTAGACTTTGGTTTGTGAAAATACTTAATATATTCGGAGTTATTTGTTTGTCTTTCCTTTTCTCAGGTTGTGTCACCACTCTATCCTTAGAGGGTAGCAATGTTCAAATTATAGAACTTACTCAAAAAGCAAAATACAAGTGCAGCAGAATAGGGTTTGTAAATTCTTTCGATACCTCAGGATTAACCGTAGGTTCAGA
>Ga0310344_10003675_pt1 | contig 11392 bp, 10 predicted proteins | sample HC15DNA20200_MG_FD_203801 | JGI IMG/M metagenome (GOLD analysis project Ga0310344, IMG submission 203801) | Marine microbial communities from station ALOHA, North Pacific Subtropical Gyre - HC15-DNA-20-200_MG | ecosystem: Environmental > Aquatic > Marine > Oceanic | place: Pacific Ocean: North... | reverse complement strand
GCAACTCTCACTGCTTTCACGAAACCCTCACTCTCTACCGTGAACTTTCCAACCTCGTCGATTACCAGGATTTCACAGTTCCCAACACTATCCATTATTGCCGGAACACCCACCCGATCAATCTCACTCGGATCAATCCCAAAACCAAGAACCCTGTTTCTGGAGTCGATATTTCTGTGAGCCATGACTCCCCTTTCCCCGGTGATGATGTTCACACAAGCAAAACCCACTCGTTCGCCATCTTCGATGACCGCCTCACACCTCATTCCTCCTATGATGTGTTCTGGGGGAGAAGGCCCCCGTGTCCTGAGGGTTCCACCACCCTCTTCACTGATCATGTCCATTACTTTCTGAAGTACTGCAGACTTCCCAGATCGAGGAAGACCGGTTATTCCAATCTTGGGATTAATGCCCATTATTGATCTCCTACTAGTGCTCCGGGGACCGGAACGTCCAGCGTACGCGGAGCACGGATATTAATCCATTCTCCATATCCGATTGATTTTCCGGATTGTGGGAATCGGAATCCTGATGTCTGTTTCATCAACGTCATTGATTTCCGATATACGAATCCGAGAGGTCCGCCCCCAAGTCTTCGAATGGCAGAGTCTCAATCTCGTAGTTGTTCACGTTGTTGTTCGCAGCCCACGCCTTAGACCACAAATCTAATTCTTCGGAATTGAGTTGGTTAGCAAGAACTTCCATTCCCGTGCCAATATCCCCGAACTTCTCTTTCAGTCCTTTCACTACATGGGGAGGCAGATCCAGGAAGCTAACCGAATTCCCAATTACGCAACCAGGAGGAATCACCGTCCAAAGCAGTCTACGCTCAATTTGTGGATTGACTATTGCTTGGCAGGCAATTCGATGTCCCGACTGCATTTCTTCGGGACCCACCCACTTCGCCAGTTTGTTATGAGCCTCCTTAGAAGCGTCTGGATTGATGGCCGGGTGCACAAGGCATACCTCTCCATCTATCATATCTATGTGAGTCCCACGAATGAAAGGAACTCCAGGAACTTCCGGATCCCAGTCTGAGATACTGCTGGACCAGGACCCTCTGTCAATCTCACCAACTCTGACCTTTATTGACTTGCCACTGGGGTTCAGCCAAGTGCCCTCCTCGACCAATCTGGGCTTGTCCGCCAATGAACCAATCGCCCTTAGAGTGCTCTCGCGCTCTTTAGAGCTCCTCGGTATTTTTGGAACCGCCCATTTTGCATCCGTCCACATCGACCATGGACCTCTCTCTAACTCCAGAAAAGGGGAAGAGGAGTCAAGACCTTTGCCTTGGACGATGTCTGTAGTTGTCAGCGGTCCGAAACTCGTTAGAACCTCTGTGCTTCCACCAGCTGTAATTGCAAGTACTGCGACCCCTTGCGAGCCACCGAAGAGAAGCTGACTATCATCCGAGAAGGACCAGACACTCTCCCAATCGTTCTCTTGGACCATTATCCTCCTCAGGGGGGAGCTGCTCTTTTCCCTGAGTACAGAGTCTGGAACAATCAGCCTGACCCTGCCTCCATCTGCACAAAGTTGCAGACTCCTCTCAATGAATAGTCTGTACAGATTGACATTACCCTTTATCGCTGAGAATCTTGGCTTTCCGTCCGGATCTTTGAACTCACGTAGTTCCCTAGATAGCTCCTTCCTCATCCTACTCCCTTCGGGATGTCCTCTGAACCTGTCCTTTATTCGGAGCCATGGAGGTCTCGAAACTACTAGCTTTGGAGTTTCGTTCCAAGGCCACTCACCGCGCAGCGGATCGCCACAGCGGACATTTCCCTCTAGAATCAGCATGGCTTCGTCTTTGCCAACCTCTCCTCTGCCCCCCTCACCCCGGAGATCTACCAAACCCAATCTTGCCAGGACGATTAATAGCCTCTTTCTGGCACTCTCCACAGCGATTTCAGAGGAGTCAATCAACTGAAGTCCTTCTAGGAGCCTGAGTGTGTCTTCCTTCCTTTTTTCAGGATTCATAGCCATTGTTCTCTCGGCGTGAATTCGGAACACTCTCTCGGCAAATAGCCCCGCTCCGACACAAGGGTCCGCAAACGGAAGCGGAATTCCGGACTCGGTGCATCCCTCTAAGATTCCTGAATCCCTTTCTTCAATCGAGGAAGGCCCCCTAATGTCTTCATTGACCTGCCTTGCGAACGACCTGAAACTTGGGGGAAGTGCTGCTAGAGAGAGAGTCGCCGGGGGCTCCTTTTTCTGGTTTCTACCCTTTTGCAACTCATCGTAAAGGATTCCATCGACGAACTTTGCAGGGGTGGCGTATACTCCCCGAGGAGATCTACCATCACTCTCGGCTTCATGTCTGGCAAGTAAGTGATCTAGGACCCCACCCGGGTTACTAACAAGGCCCGCTGGTAGGGTGGGCCATCCAATAGGTAGGGCAGCTGCGACTGGCTGACCGTTGAGAGTTGCATCCATCCAGGAATCAAGCCAGATTTCAATCTGAGAAGCCCTTTCGGGGCACTCGTGATCAAGCCTTGCATACCAACCAGACGTTTCGCTCGACATGTCTGGCCGAGCCAAACGCTCATCTTCTTTGAAGGATACTATTGAGTAGAACTGATTCAGTCAGCCGTCAATCACGAAGACGTCCTGGTCCATCTCGAAAACCATGCTTCTCTGCAATAGCCAAGAGAGGGCCTCGTCTACCTCTTCAGTCCTAATTCCAATGGTTCCTAGTGCCTTGCTGATTGCCTCAAAATGCACTCCATTCCTAGACGGATCAACCTCTTCGATGGTACTAATGATATGCTCTGCTACAATCGTTAGAATGGGATCGTCATCAGAACCAAGGGAGCCTAAATCAACTAGTGGAACGATTTCATCAATTTGCCCAGAATGCCCAGTCGTGGCATCCTCTTTCGCCTCATAAACATCGAATAAATTCCTTTGGTGCGGGTCCATCCAAGTAGTTCCTTGGGCAGTCTCTCGCTTTCTCTTCAGCTGCTTTACCAGATTCTCAATTCTATGCAATTTCTGCTCGTGCCTAAGACGCTCCCTTCCCAGATGTACCTCCAGCAACTCCAGCTCTTCGGATGCCCTTTCGTTTAGCCATTCAGACAAATCCCAATTTGGATTCTGCCGGAGCATAGCTTCCCACAGGAGGGCAACGGATTCGGGTAGAGTTCTAACGTCTATCTTCGACCCTTCGTTCCCATCTTCTGACCTACTGCCCATCAGCGATGTTGTGACACCGACCGTCTATGAATTATCTCCTAAACTACCTCTGATTTCCTCGGGGTTGGATTGATGAATGAAAAGCAGGTGCCGGCATCCATGGCGGCCTACCGTTTGACCCTCTTGCCAGGAGATGGAACGGGGCCAGAGGTAATCGAGGAGGCAAAGAAGGTCATTTCTGCCTTTGAGGAGTTTGGCCCGATTTCTTTCGAAACCACAGAGATACCTTGCGGGGGGCAACACTACTTAGAAACTGGCGAGGAATGGCCATTGGGTTCCTTCGAACACTGCAGGGACAATTCCGATGCTATCGTCGTAGGTGCAGTGGGTTGGCCTGGAGCTTCCCTACCAAATGGCGATGTCGCAGGTGGACAGGTTCTGTTGGGCCTCAGGTCTGCTTTGGACCTGTATGCCAACGTTAGGCCCGTGAAGCTGTACCAGGGAGTAAACCACAAGGTCCATGGCAGCTTCAGCGATGTCTGGGACCACAGTCTTGTGGATATGGTCCTGATTAGGGAGAACACAGAAGGCCTCTATCATTCTCTACTTCGAAGGTCTGCTATGTCTGCGCAGGGAGGGGAGAAGGACTCACCTATTGTAATCGAAAAATTCCCGGGTCTAGAAGGAGAGGTGGAATGGGATGCAAGGCCAATTTCCAGAATGGGCAGTGAAAGGGTAATCAGATTCGCATTTGAGTTGGCAAAGAGACGATCAACACGCCAGAAATCACCTCAGAAGGTTACCTGCGTAGACAAGAGCAATGTGACCAGAGGATGCAGGCTATTTCGGAAGGTGTTCAGGGAGGTTTCTGCCGAAAACCCAGAAATAGAGACAAACGAGGCATATATCGATGCGTTTTCAATGTGGTTGGTCAGGAATCCAGAGGATCTGGACGTCGTGGTCCTGCCGAACATGTTCGGGGACATAGCCACAGATCTTGCTTCCGTTCTCCAGGGTGGCATGGGAATGGCCGCCAGTGCGAACATTGGAGACAATCACATGCTCTTCGAACCTGTTCATGGCTCATCCCCAAAGTATGCGGGAAAAAACATGGTCAATCCGATTGCAGCAATCTCCTCTATCCAACTGATGTTCGAGACACTAGGTGCTCGTCATGACGACGACGACGCAATTCTATGCGCTGAGGTTCTAGAGGGGGCTATTTCGTCCCACCTCTCGTCCAACGGCCAAGTAACCTATGATCTCGGGGGTAAAGCATCCACCAGTGATGTGGGAGAGGCAATTGCCACCCGCTGCGTAGAGGCCCTTTCTTCAATGAGCTCCTAAAGCCTATCAATCGCGTTAGAAATGTGCTTCAGGGAATCCCTTAGAGCAGCATCGTTATCCCATTCGCCTTCTACCTCAGTGGGGTTTAGGACCTCTGAGAGAAGGGAAATCGCAGCTCTGGACACCTCGTCAACTATTGTCACACTTGCCATCCTGGCGGTTCTGGAAAGAGGATTCAAGTCGATAACGCAAACCAGCTTTCCCAAAGAAATCAGAGCCTCGCACCTGTCTCCGTCCTCTAGCGGGACTAGAATCAAATCGGCTAAACCAATTCCATCTTCGGTGCATAACGCACGCGGTCCTTCGAGACCCTCAATCCTGAAGTCCGCTTCATCCCCGAGAATCCGTACCGAACGAACCGCCTCGCTCCAATCGCCTTTGAACTGGCTAGGACCCTTCTCTTTAGCGACAGAATCCCGCTGCTCTCCAAGTAGAGAAAGCAGCCCGGACATTCTTTCCGGTGTACGATAATACAGGTTGACTTCAATCGGACAACCGACTACTGCGGCAACCCTGATCATACTTTCTCCCGCAAGGACGGCAGTATTCCCATTAGTGGAAATCACCGGCCTCTCGGCTGAGGTTAGGAGTGTTGCAACACGTCTAATTGCCATGGTAGCAGATTCGGTCGTTTTCTCTCCGAGCAGATAGTCAAAGGCTTCACCCCGACCGTGCGCAATCATCGCCGAGTCCGCCAATAGTCCTCTTTTGGCTCCATCAACAATCTTCTGCCTAGCCGATAGGGAATCTTTGCGAGGATGGCTTTCAGGCACATCTGGCATTCACTCGCCTCCGACAATCATAGAGATGTCCAGTGGATTCACTCCCATGTTTACAGCACTAGTCGACACCAAATCTACCCCTGACTCAGACACCCATTCTCCAAGGGCCTCTCTTTTGATTCCACCAGAACCCTCCAGAATACACCATTCTCGCAAGCCCTCACGTCCCAATTCCATAGCTGTCTCGGAACATCTGGATGGCCCCATGTTGTCCAATAGTAAGACAATCCTTTCCTCTCCACTTCGCCTTTTTTGGCATTCTGACCACGCCTTCGCAGCTTCAATGGCCTGCTTTGTATTGCAAACCTCTACCGTGCAGAATGAAGCCTCCTTCTCGAAATCTAATCTGTTTACCGCATTAGCCACGGCCGAACCTTCATCGGATACCTCTATTTCCATTGTCGCAAGGTCGTTCTCTTTGATCATCAGGGCATCCTCTCTGTTCAGTCTATGGGTAAGTCCCCCGCCAACGTGTACTGCCCACTTGTCCAAAAGACCCCATTCCGTCTTCCTTGTACAGGCAACGGGTAATCCCCCAGATGTATTCAGCCATTCCGATGTTTCAGTTGCAATTCCAGACATTCTTCCGATTATGTTGAGCACCACTCTTTCGCACCTCAACACCCCCTCAGAAGGACCCTCGATGGATAGAATCAGCTCTTCTTCAGAAACCATCTGACCTTCATCGACAGACCAAGAGGCGCTGCATGATTGAAACCACCTCTCAATCATTCTATTCACAACATATCTGCCTGCAATGACTCCACTCTGTTTTGAGATGACCCTTCCCATGATGTATCCACCTTCGGCCTTATCCTTTGCTAAATCATCAGCCAGCATGGCACTCGTCCACCTGTCAATAGAATCCAACAGTATTCTCGAGGGCCCCCTATCTCCATCAGTCAAACAAAGTAGGTGAGAACGGTCATGGGGGAGCCTTTCCACATTCCTTGGAGAAGTGGCCATGCCTTGAATAGTCCGAATAGTCAGCCTATCACATCAAGTCCAGATTCTGCTGCAACAAGGCAGGCCAGAATATCGTCAACAGTCGCTCTGGACTGGCGCAGACCATCCGAATTAACCACTATTCTCAACTCAACATTTTCGCCTTCCCCGCTAATCTTGGCTTCGAAGTCACCTGGGTCATCCGGAGAAATAGCAGAGAGCAAGGCTTCTCCTCTTTCCTTGGGGCCGTTCCAGACTATTGTTGTCCGAGCCCTTCCCATCCTATACTCCCCAGAATCTGTTTCCGGAGCCTAACTCTTCGTCTTCCGAGAATGACTGAACCACGGTCCTTAGCAGATAGTAGAGCACCAATGAGAAAAAAGGAAGCCACCAGTCCTGTCCCAGTTGGTCGAAGGTTGGGCTATATTCATTTCCACCGGTTATCACTAGTCCAACGTTAATGGAAGCTTCAACAAAAGAGTAGATTACAATACTGAGGCCGATAAGGAGTACGCTCCGTCCTGTGAAAGAACCCTCCTTCCATCGCAGAACTCCCAAGGCCAACAGGAAAGAAAAGATAGCACCAATAATCCACTGAAGAGCCTCGTCAACAAGATCGATCACCTGGTAGATCTTGCCCTCCACGGGAACCGGGTCGTTCATGCCTTCCCATACCGTCGCCACTGCAAGGAATATACAAACTATTGAGCCACCCCACAACAATGAAGAGAATAACCCCCCAGTTGCGCTATCTCGCATCTCCATAGCTACTCTTTCCATCTGTGCCTCCAAACCGAGCCCCTTTCCAAGTAGCCAAATTCCGATTATGAGTGGTAGCGAACCTATCAGTGCAATCCCATTCGGAAGAATCAGACCAAGGCCTAGAATCATCAGGAAAACCGCGAGAGGTACAAGAAGCCGGGCCCTGAACCGGGGGTCTTCGACTGCCTTGATGATGTAGTAGTAAGTCCCCTCGATTCCCTTGGATTGCCTTACTATTACCTTCTCTATTGTGTCTACTCTAATCCTCGAAGTAATTATTGGAAGGGCGGCCTCGTCGTCGGCCCCATCGGTCACCAGCATTGCACTGTCCGGCTGGAAGTCTTGAATCACCTCGTCAAGTTGGCTGGCTATCGCTCGGTCACTTCTCGGCCCGACCCGTACATCCCCCGTAAGAATCGCAATCTCGACCTCGTCTGCAGCCGCGGCTTCTTCGGAAATCCTGTCATGGTGGTGCAGTGCGCCTAGAATTGCATTTGTGTCCGACTCCTCTGGATCGGCTATCCCCAGTCTCAATGCTGCGGTAAGGCAGGACTTTCGTCCTACTACAGGCCCCCTGATTCCAGCCTTGACTCCTAAGTCGTTGTCTCTGTCTAATGTTAGGACTAGTGTCCGGACCATGCTCCCCCTCCTTTTGCTACGAGTTGGGCAGCCTCCACTTATGAGGCATTGGCAGAACTGCTTCCCGACCCCTCCTTAGTGCCGCCATCAGCATCTCGCTCGTCCCGGTATCTCCTCCTCTGCTTCGCCCGAATGTACTTTAGTGGGTGAGTAAGCCATTCCTGGTCGCATAATTGATCTTCACCAAGCTGAACTGGGCACCTGGCATTTGTCTTCAGAGTAGCACATCCATGAGGTGTGTATTCTCGCTCGTAAATCTGGTTTACTTGGTAAGCCGTCGTCTCTGAATCGTAGTCCGGAGCGTTCGCGAAGAAGCTGCAAGTCTGCTCTCTATTGAGGCCGACCGCCCTAGAGAAGGCTGCGAGGAAAACCCTCCCCACGTGGTTCACGTTTACTCCTTGGTTCAATTCGGAAACCGCAGATTCGAAGCAGGGCGGCCAGTCATCCCTGATGGCAGCGGTCATCGGCATCTCGGCCTCTACCCTTTCTGATAGTAGACTCGTGATCCTTTCCACGGGTTCTGAGAACTTGGCGGCGAATTCGTCATCCATCTTCTCCATCCTGCCCTCGCAATCACGTAGAAGAGACTCTCTGATCCTCTCCTTGATCAGCCGCGCGGCTCTCTGCCTGCTGGCCTCCCCGGCTCCAGCATCAAGGCATACCCAACCGTTTCTCATTGGCCTATTGACCAGCCTCCAGTAGCTCCCAGAGATTCTCGGACTAAGCTCAATGAAGTCAGGTAGGGAGACCCAGTATTCCATCTCTCCTCGACCGTTCTCTTCAGCTCTGACCCCCGATAGGTACGATGCAGAAATAACCGTAAAGTTATCATCATCCATCCCCAGAAGTAGATCTGCCCTACTGGCCTCTCCCTCTATCCACCTGGTCATCAGCCTCTCGTCGAAAGAGGCGCAAACTACTAACATGGCATGAAGAAATGAGAGAACCTCTGTCATTTTTCCAACATCCGTGGAGAGATCGATACTCGAAGACGAACCTATGCCGTCCTTCTGTAGTACTGAGTCAACCAGGCGTAATCTACCTCTAATTCTCACGTCTTCCAGCCATGGCTCGTCTATCAATTCCGAAACCGAAATTCCGTTGTCTTGCAGAACCTTTCTGATGAAATCGCTTCCCTGTGGGAGGAATGGATATCTAGCTAGAATCCCTTCGTCCTCTATTTCGGGGGGTTTCATGGGCAGGGGCACAAGTCCAGTAGGCCACGAGGGTTCTTCAACACTCACCGAGCCCTTCCACTGGAGATGTCTAACTCTTCGCTTCCTACCGACCTGTCTCCTACAGTTGCCGCCTCGATAGAGATGCAATCTGAAGTTAGGGATTTCTTCGGGTGGAGAGAGTCAGAAGATCATGACAGTGCTATGGCACTACTCTCTTCCGTCGAAGACTCCGGAGTCCCGTCTTGGGAAGGTCACAATCGCCTGGCTGCGCTTTCCAAACTCTATCGAAGGATGGTAATAAGGAAGGTAGAAATTGCAGTATTGGGGGCCGCTGTAGAACCCGAAGAATTGACTCAGGTCCTCGAAAACCCTGTACTGTTGGTCCCCGCCGACGGGGCAACTGGGGTGCTCTCGGAACTTCCTAGTTCTATTTCAGAAAAGGCTTGGTCTCGATTGGCCTGTGTTGTAAGCGATGCTGATGGCGGTAGCGGGACTATTGAAGCTGTAAAGCGTGCGATTCCAATAGTCCTCCACGCTCATGGCGATAATAGAGAGGACTGGAAAGGATTGCTCGAACAGGCAAAGTCCCAAGTCGAACCTTCGGACTTGATACTCACGCACCAGACTTCTGGGGATATTCCCGGAATGCATAATCCGGGAGGTTTCACTGACGGAGATCGCGCAGTTTGCTTCCTCCTTGCACTTGGGGTTGAAAGGCAAAGGATATCCCTACTAGGTACCAGGACCGACATAGTTGGCAGATGGTCGGGAAAAACCGACGAAGATAGGAAAATGGAAAAACTAGCTTGGATGTCCAGAGTATTGCACATGCATGGTTTCTAGAGAGCTAAATCTCAAAGGTTCCTGCCTCTATTTGAGACCCATCACTTGGGATGGTCCCGGTCATCTCCTGCTCATCACCGCGGTTGTTCAAACTTACCGTGAACTCTGTTTCCTTCCCCTCTCCTTCTGACTCGAAATGCCTTACCATTACCGTATAACTACCAGTCGGAGGACTTTCTGCCCATGCGATTTTCCTGTGCCCCTGCTTTGGCTCGAAATCACCCATGTCGAATGAAGCCCCCTTCAGTCCCTCGGGTTCAAAGAACGAGACCTCATTGCCATCTCCATCCACAATCGAGAGGGCAAGGTCACTTTCAGACTCCCAACCTAGCTCCACCGAAACGCCATCATGGACGGTACCCACTCTACGCCTCATCGCATCAATTTCACGGGCTTCTGTGAAATTCTCCTGCTCACCGGGTACGGTGACCGTTTCCGGCGTTTCATCAGGTACTTCCCCATCAGGTCCAGCGATTGCGAACTTTGCTACGAACTGCAAATCGTTGCTTTTCACCAACGTCCCTTCGTAGAATCTCTTGCTTTCGCCTATGGTCACACTCACTGTGAAAGACGTATCGTTCTTTCTGTGTATGCTGGAAATTAGAGGAATCCATGAGAAAATGCCCTTCGTATGAACCTTGTAGTGCCTCACTCCAATCCTATAGACCCCCGGTGGAGGAGTCCTTGTCCAAACAATGTTCTCGACAGGAGACTTGGATGTAGGCTTGAAATTCATGTCGATGTCAAGCTCACCGCCACAGCTGGACTTTCTGTTGTCGTGGTAGACATGCTCTCCCGATGGAGTGATAACGTGAAGATCAAGGTCGTTCCAGTTATCCCACATCAGGCTAATCTGCACTGCTCCTCTCTTGGCGCCCTCACGCTCCAGCCTCTTCTCTAGAGAAGAGACTTCTTTGGTACTTATCTCAGCTTCTTGGACCCCAGCACCAATTACGTCGGTCCCCGCTCCTAGAGAATCAGAAGCGGTCTGAACCAGTGACCTGTCCCTTCCCCTACCTCTTCTACCCATCCTAGCAATAGCTGCATCAGAAATGTGTTCGGGCAGGTTCCGTCGAGTAGATGGCAGGATTGTCCTGCGCTTTCCTGATTGCACTATTCGGTACGCTCCACTAGCAGTTGCCATTACGACGATTGCAATGAGCACGAGGGATACAGCGTCCGCCACAGGACCGAACCTGCGCAGTGACTTTTCATTACATCGGTCGAACCGTCATCAGGCCAATGCAATTTGTAAATTACCGCCGGTTGTTTCATAATCATGGATAGTCTCCTCTACGAGGAGGGGAGCGCAAGCAATGGGAACCGCAGCAATCTCAAGAGTGTGCAAGGAGCCCCGAGGGGCCTCGAGAAATGCATCCACGACCGCATTTCTCGTCGCTCTCCTGTTCCTGCTTCCTCTGTTGGCCAACGCACCAGGGGAATCGGTCCAGCCCACCATTCTACCTTCGTCAGGGAAGCAGAGCACCGATGCTGACGTGGCAGTCACCGACCTCACCGTAACAACTCCATCGGTTATCGTATCCGGCACACCTACCCTAGCCCCGCAGATTCACATCATCCGAGTCACTATTCAGAATATCGGGGGATCTACTGCAGATGGGAACCTCTCACTGAAGGTTAACGGAGTCCTAGTTGACTCTAGGAACGTTAGCATCAACCCGATACAACAGGAGGTCCACCTTCTCTATTGGGACGCTTCCGTGGGCTCGGGCTACAACCTCAGGGCAGAGTGGGACGTCG
>Ga0310344_10003672_pt1 | contig 11396 bp, 6 predicted proteins | sample HC15DNA20200_MG_FD_203801 | JGI IMG/M metagenome (GOLD analysis project Ga0310344, IMG submission 203801) | Marine microbial communities from station ALOHA, North Pacific Subtropical Gyre - HC15-DNA-20-200_MG | ecosystem: Environmental > Aquatic > Marine > Oceanic | place: Pacific Ocean: North... | reverse complement strand
CTTTCACGCTTACGAGTGTCACTTCTGGTTCGCTCAGCGTGTAATCTGCGTTCTTTACGGACTGGTCCACGCTCTCCACTAGGGTCACGGTGGCTAGGCCGAACACCATGATGAACACGGTGCCGACTACCATTGCTCCGACGCTTGACCCGGACATTGCTTCCCCCCCCTAGGGAGTCCCCTGGGCCCTCCAAGCCTCGATCATCGCAGCGAACGTCAGCAGGGTCCTGTTGTTGACGGCCGGTGCCCCCTCCGACTCCTCCCCTGGATCTGCCAGGGTGGCAATCGAGCTGAGTGCCTTCTCCTCGGCTGCCGTGATCACCCCAGACTTCGAGGCGGCCTTTAGGAAGCTCAAGGTATCCGCTCCGTTCATATGGTCCAGAAGCAGTGCCACTATCTTGGTAGGGTCCACTACCGGTCCGTGCATGAGGGCTTCTGCCTCCGAGCTCTTGAGGAACGGGTTCACGGCCAGTGACTGCGCCTCGTAGAGGTCGAGCAGGCCGGGACCTCCAGGCTTGCCCCCCGCAGCTGACAAGGCGCCTCCCTCTGGGGGGGGTCCGTCGACCGGTCGGCTGGTGACCTCCCCGTCGTCCCCCACGGTGTGCATGACGTCCTGTGCGCCGCCACCACCGCCCGTCGCGGTACCAGCAGAAGCTGTCGAGATCGTCTCAGCGGCCAGCTTTGCTGTCTGCTGGGCCGTCATCTTGATGTTGGCCTCCATTAGGTCCATCGCGGTCTCAAGCCTCTCGAACCTGTCCTTGACCATGTCCACGAGCTCGGGGATCTTGTCCTGGCCCTGGTTCCCCTGCGGGTCACCGAGGACCCCCACCCTCGTTCCCGAGGGGGCGAACAGCCAAGCCTCCAAGTCAGTGGGCCTGAACTCGGTGGGTATGTCCACGTGCTCTACGGTTAGTTTCGCAACCTTGTCTAGTCGAGATGCCATGCCCGGATCGGCGCCGGCCTCATTGGACGATCGGAACCTGTCCAAGAGCCCCATAAAAGCACCTCATAGCATCCATCTCTCCTATTCGTTTGGCCTCTTGGGCGCCTCTACATCAGTGATGATCCTAGCACGAGAGAGTCGATCTCCAGTGAGGCTAGGGTCTCGCCACCGCCGTCGACCACCAGTCGGATCTCGAGGCTCTGGCCAGTGCCTGCCTCGGCGTCGCATCCAGGACTTCGCCCGAGTGCGAAGTCGTGGTGTGTGATCTCGTTGGCCGATTTGTAGACGCCGTTGCCAGCGTCGACGTTGTCATCGACGTCATGGGTGTCCGTGGCTCCAAGGTCTATCTCGAACTTGAAGACGGTGCCGGCTGTCAGCTCGTCGCCGTCGAAGTAGCTGTCGTCGTCGGCGGTGCCGGCAGTCTCGCCGCCACCGACGTTGGCAAGTCCAGCAGCCCCGTTCCAACCGGCGTCGACAGTGATCTCGTCACCGACGGAGTATGCGGCGAGGTTCTTGGTGCCGCCATTCGTGTCCCCGTTTTCGTCTATGTCGTTCCAACCAGTGTCAGCAATGGTGACGATCACGTATGTCCCGCCAACTTGCAGGTTCGAGTCGGGGATATCCTCGACGTCGCCGATGGCCCTGGTGTCAGCGGTACCCGAGTCGAGCACCGCGTAGGTTGTCGACGGGTCCACTATCTGGCCCAGAGTCAGGGCGTCAGTAAGGTCGCCATCGGCCGGGTTGAGGCCTGAGTGCGTCAGGGTAACCCTGCAGGATATGAAGAACTCGATGTCGCCGTCCTCGACTCCGATCGACCCGGAGGAGACCCTCGCGACGACCTCCATGCTTGCAACGTCGGTGTTGCCGGAGCCGACCGAGGGGCTGCCGGACAACGGGCTGGTAGCGGTCTTCACGAAGACGTCGACCAGCGAGACCTTCCCGGAGATCTGCTTCCTCGTGTCGTCGCTGGTGTTCTCCGCGTTCTGCTGCAGCTCCTCAGCGGTCTTGATGATGATCGTGGAGGCCACGGCGGCCACTAGGATCAGTGCGATGAAGACGATCATCGCGCCTATACCGATTGAGCCCGACTCGCGCTCCTCGCGTGTGTTGATGGGGTTGAATTCTCCCGACATCATACCACCGCCTTCCCAGAGACCACGGAGTCAATCACTAGCTCTGAGAGGGTCGTCCCCCCTCCGTCGACGATCATCTTGAGTTGAAGGGTCTCGCCCACTCCGGCTAGGGAGGCGCAGGGCCCTAAGTTGTAGTCTCCCGCGGTCATGGCCGTGGTCGGCCATGAGATGGCATTCCCGTCCTCAGTGGCTGGGTCGCCGTCGGCGTCCGGAAGGTCGTCGGCGTCCTTCTCGCCATTACCAAAGCCGAGGTAGTCCTTCTCGAAGTTGATGTCGAACTTGAACACGGTGCCAGCGACGAGCTCGTCTGTCGCCTCGTAGGCGGCGCCTGCAGTAGTCTCGGCGTTTGGCTGCGACCAAGTGCCGTCACCGGTGGCAACGTTGGAACCAACGGCGCCTGCTATCGGCTGGCCCCAAGGGGAGTCTGTGCCGAGGTTCCCCGACACTATGCCGAAGTTGCTGACGTCACCGCAGGTGATCAGGAAGTCGATGTTGCTGACCAGCACGTCGGTCGAGCCCGATGCCACCTTGGCGGTCACTATTACGCTGTCCAGATCGGTTCCGTCAGTGCCGTTCACGATCATGCTGATGATCGAAATCTTTCCTGATATCTCCTTCCTAGTGTCGTCGCTAGTCGACTCTGCGTTCTGCTGTAGCTCTTCGGCGGTCTTGATGATGATCGTCGAGGCTACTGCGGCCACTAGGATTAGGGCGATGAATACAATCATCGCACCGATACCTATCGAGCCCGCGTCTCGGTTTCTTTCTACTGTCTGGTATTCTTCGCTCATACGCGTGTCACCTGTGCCCCCTTGTGGTTGCTTTTCACTTATGATATTAGTGGAAAATGAGGGGAGTTTTTCAGTTTGGAAACGCAATCTAGCTCCCGATTCCCACAGCCTCGTTGAGGTTCAGGACCTCCACTCGGACGTGCGCGACATCGCCCGGTCCTAGGTTCTCGACCAGAGGAAGCCTGAGGGTCTCGAACCCATCAGGCATCCACGGGTCCACCAGAAGGCCTTCCATCACCTTCGGCGTCCTGTTCTCTATTCTTACCTGGGCTCTGAGATCGCCATAGTCCACAAGGTAGCCGGTGGTGATGTTGAGGCTGGTTCCGAGCAGGGAGGTTTGGGGGAAAGACCCCGAAGGCCTAATCTCGACCCCTATCTCGATGAAGCCCTCTGGGGGGATCTCCGGAATCTCGCACATCTTGGGGGTCGCCGACCAACCATATGGGATCGGGGGTGCCAGCCTCATGGTCGAGATGCTGTTCTCCCCCAGGTTCTCCAGGGTGATGACCATTAGTCCGTGGTCTCTGCCCTCCGGCCACGTGGTACCTATGGAGAGGAAGAAGCTGTTCACGAGGAAGGGGCTGGCTGCCTCGGTGACTGCGACGGGACCGAGTGCCCTGATGGCGTCCTCGAAGGCCTTGGCAGCCGAAGCCAGATCGTTTTCGATGGCGTTCTTGCCCTGGTTCACTAGGGTGAGCGCGATCTCCTCGATGTCACTGAGTTCCCCCATCTCGTTGAGGTGCCTTCCGAGTGTGGAAAGAGACCTCTCCAGGCCGTCTCTGCCCATTGACGAAACGGCTCCTTCGACGCAGTCCGCAGCAGCGCCCCAGTTTCCCTCCCTGAGGTGCTGTAGGCCCAGCATGGTTAGATCCCAGGCGTTGCGGTCGCCCTGGGACATCTCCTCGAGCTCCTCTAGGGACCTCTCCAGCGAGGACAGTGCCCTGTAGAGGTCCATGATCTGGCCCTCTGCGTCATCCACCTCCCTGGAGAGGTTCTTCAGGAGCTTCTTGGCACTCAGGGGCCGGTTGGACCAGATGGCGAACTGGATGTTCTGAGCTTCCTCCTCAATGTAGTCTATCCTCTTCAGTGTTGCCTCTGCGCCACCTACGGCGGGAGCACGATCTCTGGCCATCTAGCTGCCTCCCCTGCCTCTCTGGCCTGCGCTTCCCAGGATTTTCTTGATCCTGATAGCCCTGAGTTCGATCTCCGCTAGTTGGCTGTAGAGTGTGTCGTACGAGCTGTCGAGGAACCTGAGTATGAGATGGACCAGAATTGGCGAAAATACAATGAATCCGAGCATCGAACCCAAGGACAATGCCTCCATGTCGATTGCCAATGCGGGAGTCAGGAGGACGAATGGCAAGAAGGCGAGTGGCGCAAGGGATATTATCGCCCTTAGTTCCTTTCGGGTGTTGGTCTGTTCCTTGTCGTGGTCCTCAATAAGTGCCCTGGTTCCAATCTTGGCCTTCTTCCTGTCGTCGTGGATGGCCTGAAGCTCGCCCGAAGAGAGCCAGGCTACCAGTCCGGCGAAGGCTATCGTGGCCATAGCGCACAAGATCGTGAGGACTGTGGATATTCCGGACAGGGACAGGATCCCGAAGGCCATGGCTGCGATGTAGGCCGAGGCGTGAAGAGCGTCCTGGTCGTCTTCCATTCCCCTTCTAAGTAGGGATAGAGTCACGAACAGAAGGACTAGGAATCCGGCGAAGGCCGACGGCAGTGGGATTCCAACGAAGTCCACCGAGGGAGTGGCCCAGGAGTCTATTTCCAGAGAGACATCACGCTTGTCATTGGTTAGGTTGTTGCCGAAGACCTGCACAATGGTTCCGACCAGCGTGGCTGTGCAGTCTAGATCCTCAGATGAGCTGTACCAGGGAATGGGGTTCAGGGTCACCTGCCAAGAGGCCGTAAAGCTATCGTTCCAAGAGAGGTCAGGGACCGCCTTGTTCGAGGAAATCATGCTTATATCGGCATATGGGGTGCTCTGACAATCCAGATTGACCTCGATTCCCGACGGCATCCTCGCGTTCCCGTCGTTCCTTACTAGGACGTCTATCGTTGTGGAGTCCCCCTCGATTCCTGCTCCGGCGAATGAGACGCTGCTGATGATTGGGTCAGAGGACTCCGACATCCTGAGTTTGACTACGAAGTTCGTCCAGAATGCGGCAGAGGCCGGCTCCTCTGCCGGGTCCCTCATCTGAAGGAAAATGTTCCAGCCGTCCCCCGGTGCCAGGTATTGCTTGTCCGGGAGGAAGACCTCGATGAGAATAGTTCCCCCGTGCTCTCCTCCTGGTTCTAGGTCGTAGGGTGTGGTTGATGCCAGATCCCAACGAGAGCTGCAGGCAGACAGTGTTGCCGGAGTCACCGAGATGCCTTCGCCGTTCTCGTCCAACATCTGACACTTGCCATCGTCGACACTGAATCCCCAGTGGGTGTCCTTCCAGATGTTGGAGTTGACTAGTCTCTCTGGCAAGTCGGGTTGAGAAGCCAGTCTGCTCGGGTCTCCGTCCAGACCTAGGGTGTAAGACCTCTGTGCGGCGCTGGCCCTGTTTAGCGAGTTTAGGTTGACCCAGGGAATCTCGATCTGTCTGCAGCTTGCGTCGGTGTTGTTGTCGCATGCGAACTCCCCGGCGGCGTCGGCGCTCAGCTCGTAAACGTCGTCGGTCTGAACCCTGACGACTCGGATGGTGGTGTCGATTATCCGTGGTGGAAGGTCGATTCCCAACGGAGTGAATGTGAGCACGAATTCGCCCTCCTCCCCGTTGTAGTGGTCTCCTGCTAGTGTGGTGAATGTGAAGCCCATCTTGATGCTAGTTGGGAACGAGCTTAGGCAGTCCTGGCACCCTAAGGTGAGCGTGGTGGAGCTAACATCCGCTTGTACATCGAATCTCTGCCCCAACGGGTCATAATCCGTGGTATCCCACTGGATGGAGACGTCCATCTGCGCGTTGCCGTCGTTCTCAATCTCGTATTCAACCTCCCTGTCATGGCCGGGTACTATGGAGATCTGGGTTGGTGCAGTTAGTTCCTTTAGCTTGAAAACCGGGAGTATCTCCACATCGAGGTTTTTCGTCCCTGCAGGGACCCCTATCCTCTCGTTAGCGGGTAGCGAGGAGGGCCAAGTCGGGAAGGGGTCGGTTATGTTTACCGCCCTGATGGTGATGCTGTGGATAACCGCGGCCTCCAGAGTCAGATTTCCATCGCGAAGTTCTGGAAGAGTGATGTACAGGTCCACCTTGTGCTCTCCTAATGGCTCGATAGAGAAGTTGGAATCATTTGCCGAGTAGGACCAATTGTGTGGTCCCTCGAACTCGGCGGTGACGTTGAGAATCTCCATCAGATTTCCGTTGTTTATGAGGGTGAGGGGCACTGTGAGGGTGGTTCCCGGGGCCGCAGTAAGAAGAGAGGGGCTGAGGATGTTGACTGCGTGGTCTGGCGCGACTTGGACTACCACACCGCTCCTATCGAGCTCAGTACCGTTGTTGCTTACGGATATCTCGAACTTGCTATCTATGTCTGCCCTTGCAGTTAAGCCAACGGTCGCGTAGACCCTGACAATGGCTTGAGCACCCGGAGCTACCGTCTGAGATTTTTGGAGTTGCTCTGTTCCGTCGTCTGCGAAGGATACCTGTACGCTGCCATCGAGGTTCCAAATCTGAAGGTCGTACGTCACGTTAGAGTTGCCTGTGTTGTTTAGTTGGAGCATTATGGTGGTCTGGCCTACCCTGGTTGCACCCCAACTATCGATCACAGCAGTAGAGTTGGCGGGCACCATTTCGGCTGAAATGAGCTCCGTAAGCTGGAACAGTGCCGAAGAGTAGGCAAGCAGCTCATCCGTTTCTGTGGAGTTCGCGTACACCCAAACTTCGTGGATCTGGTCGGCGCTCGCAGTAGCGGGCGGGGTGGCCCGGACCGTGACTGTGAACTTGTTTCCATCTGGGTTCATCGTGGAAGTCTGGGGGTATAGGTTCGTCCTAGAGCTGAGAGCATTTACGGCGTTTGTGCTGAGAGATACGTCCCAATCCTCAATCCCAATGACTCCGAGTGTGAAGTTGGAAGCGGAGTTCCCGTTGTTAACTAGCTGCATATCAAACGTGATCTGAGACGATGGGTCTCCGGTGGCGATTACTGAAGAAGAAGTCAACTCGGCAGAGAAATACTCCTCGATATCGATTGACACCGTGGTCGATGAGTTCTTTGAGAGGGTATTTGGGAACGAACCCCAATCGGAGACGGCTGAGAATGCGAATGTGAAGGTGCCTGCAGAGGGGTATGGGAACTCGGCGTTTGGGGTGAATCCTATCGCGACCTTGCCGTAACCAACTTCACCCGGTTCCAGTTCCATTGTCGATGGTGTGGCGGTTGCCATCCACCTTGTTTTCTCTGCGGCGCTTCCTCCATTGAGGGCGGTGAAGGACTTGCCCGTTGCATCGCTCCCGGTTGACTTAGGAGCGAGGTTGACCTGAGCCAGGGTGCTGTTGGATCCCAGATTGTGGATGATCGAGACCTCGAAGTCTACGAACCTGTTTGTGTTGCCACTCTCCACATCTTCGGCGCTAATGACCGCGGAACCACCCGTGACCTTGACGTCGAGCTCGACTATGCCGTCAATCACCAAGGTGGTCTGGTTGACTGCGGGGATTCCTCCCTCAAGGGGAATTGCCTGTATTGCGATATCCACCTGCTCTATCGAGGATATCTTCCACGAAGGATTCAGTGGCATTTGAACGTGAGGGGTAGTTATTGTAACTGGAATCGTCCGTGTTTCGTTTGGCATCACCACGTCGGTTATCGTAGTTGGAGAGTAAATCGTCCAGTATGGGACTGACTCTAGTGGCCCAACGTCAATCTGGAACTGGGCTGGTGCGGTTCCGGTGTTCTTCAGCGTGTAGTCAAGGGTCCTTGAGATTCCGGGAGTTAGGTTTGCGAAGTCCGCGAGGTGGACAGGCGGTGAGCCGGGCTGCACGTATGAGTGGTTCTGGTATATCTCGGCCGAGTAGGTCCCCCCAGCCATCACAATCGTGATTGCTTCCAGGACGTACCCAGCCGCCTCGCTCTGTATTTCTATAGTGACGGTAACGATGGCCCCATTGGCCGCATCAGCGGGTACGTTGACAGGTACCTGAATAGCCTCTGTCTGCCCGGCATCTACGGTCAGGAGACCAAGCGGGCAAGCCGAGCAGTGGATTTGGGAGGGCGAATCCGCCCACCAGTCGGGGTCTATGGAGTCGTTGCTCTGTGTGACAGTGAAGTCGTCACTCGCGGTTCCGGAGTTCTGTAGTATGAAGTTCAGGATGGTCTGGGAGCCGGGATCCGCACTCCTGCTGTTGGCAGGGATCAATGATGCTCTTAGGGCGATGAAGTTGACGGTCCTTGATTCGATGTCAACGGTCATAGAACCTGCTCCAGACACCTCTAGGTGGCCTCCTAGGGTGTAGTTGCCCTCTAGGTTCGTCCCATCGAAACTTATCGAGATGTTCTGTGCTATCGGGGGGTTGGCTAAGCTGCCGGGCTGTAGGGTCTCGGTAGTGGAGGATAGGGCGACGGAGGCCCCCCCTCCTTCGGGGGTCAGTGTGAGATCTGCGGTGATGTCTACGGGTTGGTTTCCAGTGTTCACCACCGTAATCGCGCCGGCCCACATTGCCCGGGCCAAGGAGCTGCCCTCAGAAGGAAGCGAGTCGGCTAAGTCCGAGGCGTGTTCATAGGAGGATACCTCTATGTTGCTTAGGGAAAGTTGATCGTTGGTGGTGTCAGAGTCTGAAGAAGAGGAGTCTTTAACCCAAACTGCAGTCATTTCTATTCCTGTGCCCACAACTGAAGAGGCGTCCCAGTATAGCAAGTGCACCTCCTGCTGGCCTGGGTTGAGGTCTACGGTCCTGTTATCCACTACCGCCCCGTCGATCTGCAGAGTGATATTTCCGTATGCCGTAGAGCCCCCTTGATTCATTAGGCTTACCCTGATGATATGGTTCAAAGGGGCCAGTGTTGGGTTTCCACTTGGACCGATTACTGATGGAGTGGTGACATTTAGATCGGTAACAGCCACATCTGGTTCTGTCGACTTCCCTCCTGTCATCATTGGCGCTTCTTTCATGGTGTCCGAGGGGATGACTGCCAGAAGTGGGGCCAGAAAAAGCAGGGATACCAGAATCGCTGCCTTGCACGCCTTCTTAGGGGCTATCTGGTTTCGATAGAGGCCGTCTGAAATTGCGTGTGTTCCCATTGCTACCGCTCCCCTCCTCGTAGAGGAGACTAAACATGATTATGAAACAACCGGCGATAATTTTGTTTCTCGACATGTCAAGGTGCGTGTTCGACCGATGTTATGAAAAGTCACTGCTCACGTTCGGTTACGTGGCGGACGCTGTATCCATCGTTGTAATCCTGCTCGTTCTCATTGCTACATTCAATGGCTTGTTCCGGATTATGCGTTCAGGATCGAGGAGAACTATACTCCCCCCGACGAGAAGGAACCTCCCGGATCAGTTCTCAGATGTTGCCAACATGAGGGGTAGCGGGACAAGGGGAAGGGATAGGTCGGGGTCTCCCACGGTCTCCGGCTCTCTTGGAGAGGGGTCTGAACCGATGGGGCCGGGAGTCCAGGAAGCGGAGGTCTCGACAAAGGAGGCTTCGTCTCTGGAGAAGAGGTTAGACCGAGAGGGCGCCAAGAGGGGGGCGGTCCAAATCAGTCTAATATGGGATAACTGGAACGACTTGGATCTTCACGTAATCACTCCTTCTGGAGAGCACATATACCACGATAACAGGAACTCAGCTTGTGGGGGGGAGCTTGACGTTGACATGAACTTCAAGCCAACTTCAAAGACACCTGTGGAAAACATTGTCTGGACCGGCACCCCCCCTCCTGGTGTCTACAGAGTAGGAGTTAGGCACTACAAGATCCACACAAAGGGAATCTTCTCATGGGTTCCATTCCTTTCTAGGATTCACAGGAAGAACGAAACCGACTTCAAGGTCAGTGTGACAATTGGTGAAAGCAAGCGCTTCTACGAGAGCTCGATGGTGAAAGGCAATGACTTGCAGTTTGTCGCTAAGTTTGCTATAGCTGGCCCAGATGGAGAGGTTCCCGAAGCCAAACAAGAGATGGGTTCCCAAGACCCCAAGGAAGACTTCACTGAAGCTAGAGAAGTCGATAGCCTACGTAGAAGGGTAGGTACGGTACAAGACGGAGTTTCAGTGGGCCTGACGTGGGAGGGTTCGAGTGATTTGGGACTATCTGTAGTGAGCTCTGAAGGAGATGTGTTGTCTTTCTTTGACCCGGAGGGACTTGAAGGTGGTTCGTTTGACATTGACGGGTTCGATCCCGATTCTGGTATTAGGTCGATTTCCTGGGAGTCTGCACCCTCTGCAGGAGCTTACACAGTGAAAGTGAGTCATTTCGAGACAGAGGAAGGCGGTGGAGACACCGAATTCATGGTTTCTGTGAACATAAGAGGTGAGTTGCAAGAGTTCTCTGGAAGCATCCCCTCTGATGGTTCGAGTGTTGAAGCGGGCAGCTTCGAAATCTAGTCATCCCATATTCCCTGGATTCGCAAAGACCTATCCATCCATCGAAGTTTCTCCATCTTCCTGGGCTCGTCAGTCGATCCTGACCACCTGCCTACAATGTCTGTCCTAGTCCCGTACATCATGATTAAACCGGGAACAACGCCAAGTGAAGTCAGGAAGCAAGCAGCCCGATCACCATCAGTGAAGCCACCGGGGTTGTGCATTCCGTCTATTGTAGAAGAGGTCTGATGAGTTAATATCAAGTCCGAAGGATGGGGCTGTGACTCGGCGATTTCAACCAATGAAAGCCAATCCTCACGGTTGTCTCCATGAGCATGTAAGATAATAGGAACACATCTCATTACTGCTTGAATTGTACCTTGCCCTCCATCGGCATCACTGACAATGCAAGCCATCCTTGACCAGGCTTTATCGGACAGAGACCGAGGCAGTTCAGAGATTACTCCAGAGGCCCCGTCGGCGGCAACGATTAGAGTGGGTGTGCCAAGTATCCGGACCACTTCTTCTGGCTCAATAGCTGCTCCCAGAACGGCAATCGGAGAGGCTCTGATTACAATCCTTCTATAGAGCTTGGATAACGAGGCGGCCCTCCTATGCCTAGCCCATTTTTCTATCGAGGAGGCCTCTACCCTGTGAATCAATTCTTGGGCGCTGGCAAGATCATCAGACTCATGCCAGCCGAAATATTCCCTTACTTCGTCTTGGATCTCGACCAGAGCCTCATTAGAAGGCAATAATTCTGCAGGGTTCCCTTTAGGTGACATGCTCCAGTGGAAGGGCTCGGTGAGTGTTGAAGAACCCTCGCGGCACACTATTGCTCGTGCCGATGCCTCTCGGAGTCCCAACGATTGAAGACGAGGGTCTATTGGCTCGTTACCCCTTCCTTCCCCAAGGAAGAGCTTTCATCAGAGAAATGCTGGAGAAAAATGGGATTACTGTTGACGATCTGATAGAGGCCCCCTGGTTGGAAGATGTTAGGGTAAGGGGAAGACTGAGACT
>Ga0310344_10003671_pt1 | contig 11397 bp, 11 predicted proteins | sample HC15DNA20200_MG_FD_203801 | JGI IMG/M metagenome (GOLD analysis project Ga0310344, IMG submission 203801) | Marine microbial communities from station ALOHA, North Pacific Subtropical Gyre - HC15-DNA-20-200_MG | ecosystem: Environmental > Aquatic > Marine > Oceanic | place: Pacific Ocean: North... | reverse complement strand
CATCCCAAAGCACAAGGCCCTGACTCAGGATCCCGGCGGCATAAAGCGCGTCGAGATTTTGCGGATCATGCGCAAGCAGTTTCTCAAACTGCTCAAGCGCTGAGACGTTATCATTCCATTCTGCCAGCAGCCTGCCGTAGGCAAGCCGCAGCCGCACGCGGTCCGGATAACGCTCCAGAAATTCATCAGCAAAAGCGGCAATGGCCTCGTTGTCGTTGCCCTCCCTGAGATGCGAAAACTTCAGTAGCGCAACCTCTTCCCAGCCGGGTTTAAGCATCATTGCACGATCCAGGGCCGCCTGTGCGCGATCAGTCTGACCGGCATGGTAGGCCAACCAGCCAGCGGACAACTGCGCCCAGGCGTTGCCGTTAAAGTGGGCAGCTACGCGCTCGGTCACCGCCAACCATCGACTGGGGTCGGCGGTTCGTCCCAAAGTCTGGACAATGTATTGGGGCAGCTCTGACTGATCCGGCAAGGCGTCAATCAATGCGATGAGCGTCGTAAACACGGCTTCCTCGTGATCCAGCGCAATCAACGCCTGCAGGCGCAATGCCAAGACATGCTCTTGCTGGTCCGTATCAATCGACTCAAGCAGTTCGCTTAACTCAAGTGCCTGCTCATAATCTCCCGACTCCATGGACATGGAGAATGCCCGCAGGGTGATCTGAAGATTGGAGGACAGTTCAGCAGCCCGGGCCATCGCCTCGGTAGCGGTACTGGAGTCACCCCGCCGAGCGGCGATGTCCCCGAGGAGGTATTCGTAGATCAACTCCTCAGAGAGTCCGGCGACGACCAGTTTCTCCTGTTCCGCATGGGCGACACCGGTTGGGTTGTTCACCGCTGTGACACAGCCGCTCAGCACCAGAGCATTGAGGAGACCCAAAGCAGATAAACCGCCAAGTTTTTTCACGAAAAGTGCTTTTCCAAGATGTTTTACAGACTAAAGTTCAGAATAGCAGAATCACTGTCAATAAGGTGAAAGGTAGATCGGTCCACCTGAGTTGGCGCGGCAGCGCTTTCCATCCACGATAAAGGCTTGGTCTTTCACTGAAAATCGCCCAAAAAACGCATAAAATATTGAGTGGATGCATCTTCTTACATTAGGCCTTAATCATCGCACCGCGGCTGTCGATCTGCGGGAACGTACCGCGTTCTTGCCGGAGCAGCTGCCCGATGCCGTGCGCTCGCTGACGACATCCTCGGATGTTGCAGAAGCCACTATCCTTTCCACGTGCAACCGTACCGAAATCTACTGTCGCCAGGAAAATCCGGCCAGTGCTCCCGTGCTTGACTGGCTCAGGAACTACGGCGACCTTCCCTCCGACGTCCTCAACAGCTCAACTTATGCGCTGCCCGGCGAACAGGCCGTTCAGCATGCCTTCAGGGTGGCTTCTGGGCTGGACTCAATGGTACTCGGCGAACCACAGATTCTGGGGCAGATGAAGTCAGCTTTTTCTGTCGCGCATCAGGCCGGAACCACCGGCAAGATCCTAAACCGGCTGTTTCAGCATACCTTCTCGGTAGCAAAGCAGATCCGGACCGACACCGCCATTGGTGCGAGCGCGGTTTCAGTGGCGTTCGCGGCTGTCGATCTCGCCAAACGCATCTTCTCGAGTCTCAATGAACAAACCGTGCTCCTGATCGGCGCGGGGGAAACCATCGAGCTCGTTGCGCGTCATCTCAAACAGAATGAGGTTTGTCACATTATTGTGGCCAATCGCTCCATCGAGCGGGCGCAAGCCTTGACGGAGCAACTGGGCAGCGAAGCCATCTCTCTGGCGGAGATACCGGAACGCCTTCACCAGGCAGACATCGTCGTGGCATCCACGGCAAGCACTCTGCCGATTCTGGGCAAAGGTACGGTGGAGACCGCCTTGCGTCAACGCCGGCACCGACCGATGTTTCTGATTGACCTTGCCGTACCACGCGACATCGAGGCTCAGGTGGACGAACTGGAAGACGTCTTCCTTTATACCGTTGACGATCTGCATAAGGTGGTCGCCGAAAATCAGGCGTCCCGGCAGGAAGCCGCGGTTGAGGCGGAGAAAATCATCGACCTCCAGGTGGTGCGGTTCATGCACTGGATGCGTTCGCTGGACTCGGTACCCACCATTCGATCCTTGCGCGATCAGGTTGAAACGCTGCGCGAGGCAGAACTGGCTGACGCCAAGCGCCGGTTGGCCAACGGGGAGAACCCCGAACAGGTGCTGGAACACTTCTCGCGCAACCTGTCACGCAAGTTTTCCCACGCCCCCAGCCAGGCGCTCAAGCAGGCCAGTCAGGAAGGAAACGCGAGCCTGATCAACACCACGCGCCGGCTGTTCAAACTCAAACCATAACCATGAATCCCCAGATGCGGGCAAAGCTTGAGCACCTGCTTGAGCGCCGGGAAGAAATCAATGCGCTGCTGGCTGATCCGGGGGTGATCGGAGATCAGAATACCTTCCGGGACCTGTCTATCGAACTCGCAGACATCAGCCCCGTGGTGGATCACTTTGAACAGTATCAGGCTCTGGACACCGAGCTTGCAGAAACCCGCGAGATGGCGGAAGACGACGATCCTGCGATTCGGCGACTCGCCAGTGACGAGATGCCGCGGCTGCGGTCCGAGCTGGAGGAGAACGCCCAGACCCTGCGCAAGCTGCTTATTCCAAAAGACCCCAATGACCAGCGGAACATCTTTCTTGAGGTGCGAGCCGGCACGGGGGGCGACGAAGCCGCACTCTTTGCCGGCGATCTCTTCCGAATGTATACCCTGTACGCTGAAAAGCGTGGCTGGCAGGTTGAGATCATGAGCCAAAGTGCCGGAGAGCACGGCGGCTACAAGGAAGTCATCAGCCGCGTGGCGGGACGCGGTGCCTATTCGCGGCTCAAGTTTGAATCAGGCGCCCATCGGGTACAGCGGGTTCCCGAGACCGAAGCCCAGGGGCGAATTCATACGTCAGCCTGTACCGTTGCGGTCATGCCCGAAGCCGATGAGATCGACGATGTCGAGATCAACCCGGCTGATCTCAAAATCGACACCTATCGAGCGAGCGGCGCGGGTGGCCAGCATGTTAACAAGACGGATTCGGCAGTGCGCCTGACCCACCTGCCCACTGGGGTGGTAGTCGAATGCCAGGATGAGCGCTCCCAGCATAAAAACAAAGCCCGGGCCATGTCGATCCTGCGATCCCGCTTGCTCGAAGCCAAAATCAGCGAACAAAAAATCGAGGAAGCCCAAAACCGACGCAACCTCGTCGGCAGCGGCGACCGCTCGGAGCGTATCCGTACCTACAACTTCCCACAGGGCCGGGTCACCGACCATCGCATCAACCTGACCTTGTACAAACTTGATGAAGTGCTCACCGGCGATCTTGAACAGGTCATCGCACCCCTGGTCGCCGAGCATCAGGCGGACGAACTTGCGGCTTTGGGCAGTGACTGAGCTGACCGCCGCTACGCTGGTCCAGCGCGGAATCACCCACCTGACCGGCCGCAGCGACTCACCCCGGCGGGATGCTGAAGTGCTGATCCAGGCCGCATGCGGTATTGACCGCACGGCTCTCGCCAAAAATCCCAATTCTTCCGTTGATGCGGCCGCGGCTGACACCTACTTCGACTTCCTGAACCGCCGGTACAACCACGAACCCGTTGCGTGTATTCTGGGTCACAAGGAATTCTGGTCGCTGGATATCGAACTGAATGCATCGACGCTGGTGCCCCGTCCCGAAACTGAACTGCTGGTGGAGACTGCGCTCGAGGCGATCCCTGCCGGCACTGCCGTTGAGATTGCTGACCTCGGTACGGGCAGCGGCGCCATCGCGCTGGCGCTTGCTGCCGAGCGTCCGCTTGCCAAGATAACGGCAACAGACATCAATCCTGATGCCCTTTCGCAGGCACGTGACAATGCATCGCGCTTAGGTCTGGCAATACACTTTGAGGAAGGTGACTGGTTTGGACCCCTTGCGGGCCAGCGCTTTGATGTCATCGTCAGCAATCCCCCCTACGTGCGAGACGATGATCCATTACTTCAGACGGGACCGGCGCTTTTTGAGCCCCCGCTTGCCCTCTTTGGCGGCCAAGACGGTCTTGCCTGTATCCGCATCCTCTGCACTTCTGTTAAAAACTACTTGAATCCAGGCGGCTTCGTCGCGCTGGAGCACGGTCATGATCAACGGGATGCCGTCAAGGCATTGTTGTCAGAAGTGGGTCTCGAATCTATAGTGGGACTTAAGGATCTCGCGGGATTACCCCGAGTGACGACGGCGAGAATGCCGCACTGAAAACACATCTACAATTGAAGGGAAATCTTCTACTGGAGTCGCCATGTTCTCTTTTCAGCCCAAAGTCGCCAAGGCGGGTGATCTTCTGCCCGGCCGCAACGAAGCAATGGCCATCACCGACCGGCACTATGTCAACGGCAAGAACCTCAAACCGCCCTTCGAAGCGGGTACTCAGCAGGCAGTCTTCGGACTGGGCTGCTTTTGGGGTGCAGAGCGCTGTTTCTGGCAACTTGATGGCGTCATCACCACTGCCGTGGGGTATGCAGGGGGATCAACCCCAAACCCGACCTATCACGAGGTCTGCTCTGGCATGACGGGCCACACCGAAGCCGTGCTGGTCGTGTTTGATCCCGTGCGAATCAGTTATGAAAAACTGCTTCAGGTATTTTTTGAATCTCACGATCCCACGCAGGGGATGCGCCAGGGCAACGATGTCGGCACGCAATATCGCTCTGCGATTTATACCTTTGATGCCAGTCAGTCAGAGGCTGCCAAAAACTGTTCGGGACTTTATGAGGAAGCGCTGAAACGCTCCGGGTACCGCGCTGTCACGACGGAGATTGCCGCGGCTGGGGAATTTTTCTACGCCGAGGATTATCACCAGCAGTATCTTGCCAAGAATCCCGGCGGCTACTGCGGGTTGGGCGGGACAGGTGTCGCCTGCCCCGGAACGGAGTCAGCCAGCGCCGCCTGAGTCAGTCAGCCGTGGGCGGCTTCATCGGCATGGGGAAAGGAGACACGTTCCCTCCTTTCGACTCGCCGGCCGGATGGATTTTCGCCTGGCCTTCTTTTTCAACTTCGTCGATCCGCACGATGGCATGGAGCGGAATGTAGGTCCGCTTGACCCCGGCAAACTCGCTTTTGAGTTTCTCGTCGGACGGGTCGACTACCAATTTCGAGCGCTCACCGAACGTGATATCACCCACTTCAACGAAAGCATACATCCCGCCCTGTGATACCTCATGGGCGTAGACCTCGTAAATGCTCCCTTGATTATGGAAGATAATGCGGAAGATACTTTTGGATGCCATCGTGTTTGAGATTCGATATACCCGCAATGTGGGCGCGCGATTATAGCAACGACCCCATGAATCACAAATTTACCGGATTCACTGAGGTAATGACAGCCACCCTGCTGGGATCTTGCCTACTCCTTTTCGCGTTTACGATCCCGGTAAGGGCAAGCGAAACGGGCTTGCCATCCTCTGTGGCAGCGCTCATGCAGGCCCGGGGCATTCCCGAAAGCTCTCTTAGCGTTGTAATAAGGAAAATCGGCTCAAAGCAAAGCACGATAAGCCACTATCCTGCCAAAAGCCGAAACCCTGCATCCGCGATGAAACTCGTGACCACGGCAGCCGCACTGCAGTTGCTGGGCCCGCAGCATCGATGGCAGACACACGCGCTGGTGCACGGCAACGTGCATGGCAACACGCTCGACGGTGATCTGATTCTCAAGGGCGGTGGTGATCCTTGGCTCGTGATCGAGCGCTTCTGGCTCCTCGCCAAACAACTCCGTGACCGTGGCATCACCCACATTCGGGGTGATCTCGTTTTTGACGATACCCTATTTGATCGTCAGACAATTGAGACCAAAGCCATTGACGGCAAACCAATGCGTACCTACAACACGCCACCCAACGCGCTGCTGGTGAACTTCGGTGCAACATCGCTCATCATTGACTCAGACCATGACACCGTACACATCAGCGCAGACCCAGCTGCGACCACCCTCAAAATCAGCAACACGGTACATCTCAGCAAGGCGGATTGCGCGAAAAAGGGGCGCAGTATCCGTCTCGATCCCAAGAAGGGCACTTCAGTTACAAAACTTTCGGTCGGGGGGCGCTACCCGAAGGGCTGTGGCGCCAGCACATTTCGCCTCACGCTTTTACCCCATGGGCAGTACGTCTACGGTGTCTTTAAAGCGCTCTGGCAACAGTTGGGCGGAACACTTGCCGGTGGCTGGCGTTACGCTAAAACACCAGCCCGCGCTGTGGTGGCCGCAGAACTTGAATCGGTCCCGCTGGCAGAGATCATCCGCTATATCAACAAATTCAGCAACAACGTCATGGCACGCAACCTGCTGCTAACCCTCGCAAGTGATGGCCCACCGGCAACCCCGGCCGCGGCCCGACAGGTGATCGACAACTGGTTAAGCCGCAGCGGTGTCGCGATGCCCGCCTTGTATATCGATAACGGTGCAGGGCTGTCGCGTGAGGCGCGGGTCAGCGCCGAAGGTCTTGCTGCCTTGTTAGAGGCAGCTGCGAACTGGTCATGGTGGCCGGAATTCCTGGGATCCCTCCCGATTGCCGGCGTCGACGGCTCGCTGCAAAAACGGTTTCACAACGTAGCAGGTCTCGGCAGGCTGCGACTTAAGACCGGGTCGCTTAAAGACGCACGGACGCTTGCCGGCTACGCAATCGACCTCAACGGCGATGTCTGGGTAGTGGTCATTCTGCATAACGGCCCTCGCGCGACACAGCCCATCGGAATCGAAATTCAGCATCAGTTACTAGAGACCCTTTTTCAATAGCGCCGCATGGGGACCGACTGCGGTGCTACGCAAACTGCGATAGAAATTCCCTCGCCGCGTTCGCGATTACCTCGGGCTGGTCCATATGCAGGTGGTGAGCGCCGTCGAACCAGCGCACATCATTCGAATCCAACGCCTCGAGTCTCGGGCCCAGGGTATCCCGTTCGGCCAACAAGCCCTCGTTGCCAAGGAGGACCTGAGTGGGCTTTTCTATCGCTTTAAGACAGGCCAGCACCTGGGGCTCGGTCAGAAAGACGGGAGAATCCAGTCTCAGCCTTTGATCGCTGCGCCACCGGTAGCCGTCACCCTCCTCACGGACATTACGCTCAATTAGAAGCCTGGCTGAGGCTTCATGCATCGCACCGATGCGGGCCCGAGTCGCGACCAGTGCTCCGATATCGGGATAGACCGGCGACGATCGCGTTTGCGCCCTGGCGTAACCCGAGACCGAATCGCGCAGCCGGCCGGGCAGCTTGGTTTCGGACTCGGAAAGCGGACCGAGCGCCTCTATCAGAATCATGGCCTTAACCCGCTCCGGCGCCGCAATGGCCACAAGGCCCGCAATCGCTCCGCCAAGAGAGTGGCCCATGATCAAACCACTTTCAAAATCGAGGGCTTCGGCGGCCTCAAGCACGGCCGGCACGTAATCCACCAAGTGATAGCGCGTCCCGGGTGGTCGATGTTGGGAATGACCGTGACCGGGAAGATCCAGGGCGAGAAGCTGAAACCCGGCAAGATGGGCGGCGAGAGGGGCGAAACTTGAAGCGTTGTCCAGCCAGCCGTGTAATGCAAGAACAGGTGTATCGCTGACTGAACCCCAGCGAAGCCCGGTCAGTGTGCCTGAGGTTTTCGTATCAACCGCGAACGCGTCTGCTTTGCAAAAACCGGTCAAGTCGCTTCTCCTTTTTTAAAGGAAAGGGTCAAAAGAGAAAATTTATGCAGAAAACAGGGATATTTCGCACATACTGCTTTTCCAAGGTGACGACAGCATGCTGGTCTTTTACACTCCGTTGCTGATGTCAAGACTATCATTTTGATCCAATAAGGTATAAAAATAGATAAAGATAGTTCTATATATTATTAAAAAATCCAATACTCACTATTGGACCGAGAGGAACCTGTCATGTCCCAAGCCAATCAGCAAAAGACGAATGACCTTGCGCAATCTGTCCGGCACTCATTCACGCTCACGGACAACGAAACCGGCGAATCGTGGGAACTGCCTACGCTGCACGGCACCGTCGGACCCAAGGTAATCGATATCCGGAAGTTATACGCCCAGACCGGGGCGTTTACGTACGACCCGGGCTTTACCTCCACCGCATCGTGCTCGTCAGAGATTACCTATATCGACGGTGAGGCCGGCATCCTGCTGCATCGCGGCTACGCGATTGCAGAACTTGCCCAGAATACTGATTTCATGGACGTGTGCTACCTGCTTTTGCACGGTGAACTGCCCTCCCCTGAAGAGAAGGAACAATTCGACGGCGATATTACCAGACACTCCATGCTGCACGAGCAGCTGGTCCGCTTTTACAGTGGCTTTGTGCGCAGCGCCCACCCCATGGCCATCATGGTCGGTGTGGTGGGAGCGCTCTCTGCCTTCTATCACGACAGCACCGATATCAACGATCCGCTTCAGCGTATGAGTGCTGCGCATCGGCTGATTGCCAAAATGCCGACCATCGGCGCGTATGCCTTCAAGTACTCGCTGGGTCAGCCCTTCATGCAGCCGCTTAACAATCTCTCTTATTCAGAGAACCTGCTGCGGCTGATGTTTGCGGTGCCGACCCAGGACTATGACGTCAACCCCGTGCTGGCGCGCGCGATTGACCGGATTCTGATCCTCCACGCTGATCACGAGCAAAATGCCTCGACCTCTACGGTCCGCCTGGCCGGATCCTCCGATGCCAACCCCTTTGCCTGCGTCGCTGCCGGAATCGCTTCACTCTGGGGCCCGGCTCACGGCGGTGCAAACGAGGCCGTCCTCATTATGCTAAATGAAATCGGCACCCGGGACCGCATCCAGAAGTTCGTCAAAAAAGCTCAGGATCCGGATGATCAGTTCCGGCTAATGGGCTTTGGCCATCGGGTCTACAAGAACTATGATCCCCGGGCCACGGTAATGCGTGACACTTGTCATGAGGTTCTTGCGGAACTGGGCATCAACGATCCGATGCTGGATCTCGCACTGGAGCTCGAACGGATCGCGCTTGAGGATCCCTACTTCGTGGATAAGAAACTTTACCCAAACGTGGACTTTTATTCGGGCATCATCCTTCGGGCGCTGGGTTTTCCGACCAACATGTTCACCGTGCTCTTTGCCATCGGCCGTACTGTCGGGTGGATCTCACACTGGAAAGAAATGATGGAGTCCTCCGAAAGCCGCATCGGCCGACCGCGCCAGCTTTATCTCGGCAAAGAGGAACGCCCCTTCACGCAAGTGGCCGAACGCGCCCATACGGAGAAGCGGTCCGGGTGGGCGTGGCTGTGGGGCGGCAACCGCTAGTCAGGCGGCGCGTTCTCCTTGAAGTGCGAGGTCTACAGGAGTAACCGCAAAGCAGGAACGTACCTATTCGTTGCGAATGCCGAGGACCTCGGCAACCTGCCGGACGGCCTGACGGCCCGGCTGGAGCCGCTGGAGTGGGTGATGGCGATCGATCTCGCCGAAAGGGAAACTCTCGCCGCGACCCGTCCCGCAACAGTTATCGACAGCATAGAATCACAGGGATTCTTCCTGCAACTGCCCCCCGGCGAAGAGACTGATTCTTGCTGACCAAAATCCTATTCACGCTCGCGGTCATCCTGGTGGTCGCATTGGTCTTTCGCGTCAAGAACACGCCGGTCAAGCCGGGGGCCACCCAAACCCAAAACAGCAAGGGCGGCGTCTCAGCGGCCATGGTGGCCTACACGCTGCTCGGACTGGTCATCGCCATCTCGGCACTGGTTTTTGTACTGCACTGGCAGGATCAGCACAAGGTGATTGATATTCAGGTGACCAACAGTCAAGGCAACGCCCTCAAATACCAGGCCTACAAAAAGGCCATCGAAGGCAGGCGCTTCACGACCATAGACGGAGTCTCCGTAGACCTGGCAGACAGCGATCGCATCGAGATCCTCGAGAACAAAGACTGATCCGATTTTATGTTTTTGGTGCTGGTGTTGCGGTTCGGATCGGGCCACCTGTCGACCTTAACCTGCTTCCTCGATCGACGCCGTCAGCATTTTCTCCGACCAGCGGAAGTCATGCAGGTTAGCGCCCAGCTGCACATCCTGGCGCAAACTGACCAGACGATGCATCAAGGGCAAGGTGTCGATGCCTTCACGCAGTTTCTCACCCAGTTTGCCCGGGATGTCGTCGGCATGCGCAATGACAGCGTCGAGATTACCGAATTCACCGATCAGCCGGGCGGCCGTGTGTACCCCCACCGAGCGGATGCCGGGAATACCCAGTGATGGATCTCCCGCGAGACTCATGAGATCCGCGACCTGCTCGGGTGCGACACCATAGCGGTTCTGGATCCAGGCGCGGTCGCGGACCGTATTGTTGAAGTGATCTACCAGCGTGATCCGGTCACTGACGAGCTGACAGAAGCTTTTGTCCGTCGAAAGGATCACGACCTGTAATCCGGAATCACTCGTGCGATTTGCAATCGATGCAATCACATCATCTGCCTCAAATCCCGGCGCAGCCAGTTCATGGACACCGATCTCACACAGGGCGTCTTTGATCTTGGATAATGCTGCTGACAGATCGTCCGGCATGGGTGGACGATTTTTCTTGTAGTCCGGATACTCACGCGACCGCCAACTGGGGCCGGCCTCCTCCATGACCAGCAGCGCATGGCTGGGCAGATGCCTGCGCAGCGCCCGGCGCATCGAAGCAACACAGGCATTCAGCACCGCATCATCCCGGTCTTCTGATACCTCCGGAACGCCGGCGTGAACCCGACGGATGAGGTTAAGGCCATCAATCAGCAAAATGGACATCGGTGTCCCCCCTTTGGGCAGGGTGGACAACCCAGTATACGACGACCGGTGAAGGCCTGCGCGAGAGACGCTAGAGAATGTAGCGCGAGAGGTCCTCGTCTTCGGCGAGCTTGCTGAGATTAGCGTCAACGTACTCCGGATCAATCACCACCGTCTGCCCCGAACGGTCTGCTGCGTCAAAAGAGATGCCCTCCAGAAGGCGCTCCATCACGGTATGTAGACGCCGGGCGCCGATATTTTCCGTCTGTTCATTGACCCGCCAGGCCACCTGGGCAATGTGATTGATCCCTTCGGGGGTGAACTCCAGTGTCACCTCTTCCGTCGCCATAAGCCCGGCATACTGCTCGGTCAGCGACGCATCGGGCTCGGTGAGAATACGGACAAAGTCGTCAGAGCCCAGCGCATCCAGTTCCACCCGGATTGGCAGCCTGCCCTGCAGTTCCGGAATGAGGTCTGAGGGTTTGGTCAGTTGGAACGCGCCCGAGGCAATAAACAGAATATGGTCTGTTTTGACCATACCGTTTCGGGTACTGACCGTTGACCCCTCAATCAGCGGCAACAGATCACGCTGCACGCCCTCGCGGGAGACATCGGCACCTTGGCGCTCAG
>Ga0310344_10003670_pt1 | contig 11398 bp, 10 predicted proteins | sample HC15DNA20200_MG_FD_203801 | JGI IMG/M metagenome (GOLD analysis project Ga0310344, IMG submission 203801) | Marine microbial communities from station ALOHA, North Pacific Subtropical Gyre - HC15-DNA-20-200_MG | ecosystem: Environmental > Aquatic > Marine > Oceanic | place: Pacific Ocean: North... | reverse complement strand
CTGTTTGTGATTCTGAGTCAGATGAATCTTCAACATGAGATGCTTGTCCCACAGTGGCTATCTCATATTCCATGGCGCCGTCATCACTTTCTTCGTACTGGAAGGCTGTCCGCCTGTTGACACCTTCAATAATTGCACTGGACATCTTGCCAGTTATTAGCCTTACGGACCTTATTGCGTCGTCATTCCCCGGAATAGGATAGTCAATTAAGTCCGGGTCACAGTTGGAATCTACAAGAGCAACAATGGGCACACCCATTCTACGGGCTTCCGCCACAGCAATTGCCTCTTTTTCAACATCGATTACGAATAGGGCGCCGGGCATTTCTGTCATCTCTTTTATTCCGCCTAAATAGCGATTCAGCCTTGTAATGCTGTTTTCCAGTTTGATAGCTTCTTTTTTGGTGAGCACTTCAAATTCACCCTTTGACTGTCGAGTCTCCAAATCCACCAGATGATCAATTCTAGATTGAATAGTTTTGAAATTGGTTAACGTACCTCCAAGCCAGCGAGTCGTAATGTGAAATGAATTAGACCTTTGCGCTTCGCTGGTTATAGTATCTTGAGCTTGTTTTTTCGTCCCAACCATCAGTATTTTCTTACCTTCTGCCGCAACCTCCGTGACAAATTCAGCCGCAGTCTCCAAGAGGCGGAGCGTCTTCTGCAGGTCGATAATATGAATCCCATTTCTGTGGGCAAAAATATACCGACGCATCTTCGGATTCCATCTCCTCTTCTGATGTCCGAAATGCACACCAGCCTCAAGCAGTGCCTTCATAGTAATGTGCCCAGGGTCACCTTGTTCGACGGTAACGGGGGCTGATATTGCAGGTGCTGCGACAGGTGTAGCGACAGGTGCTGCTGTAATTTCTAATTCGTTTGTTTGTTCCTCTGAGGTTTGCTCCATTAACAATTGCCTTCCTAGATTACTTAATATGGGCCATTAAATACTTCATAGACTCTTCCGTGAAGCCGAAGAGGAGTATAGCATAGACAATAGCAATGGATCAATCTGATTCATGTTTGTTTATACACGATTATTACTCAGTAATTTATCCTTCAGCTCAGATAGCTTATCTCCGAAATTGACACATTTTTTGAGGCATTGCTATAATTCAAAGGCTGGACAAAGACAGTGTTGGGGATATAGCTCAACTGGGAGAGCGCGGCGTTCGCAATGCCGAGGTTGGGGGTTCGAGTCCCCCTATCTCCACCAAAGATACAGATAGATGTTGGGATTTAACAAATAGGCTCGTTAAACATCGATTTGTGACCAAGAAAACATTATAAGGTGGTGATATGAGTGAAAAAGTAATTTTATACTCAACTTTAGGCTGCGGATATACTGACGTCGTCAAGGCCGAATTAGATCAAGCAGGTAGAGAATACGAGGAAGTTAATCTATCGTTGTACCCTGGTAGATGGAGTGAGATACTAGGATATACAGACGGTGTCCGACTAACTCCAGTACTCGTATGCGGTGAAGAAATCACTGTCGGGGTAAATGGTATAGGGTGCGTTTCCTAACAGCGTTGCCCTAAATTTCTGATTAAAATTATAGAGAGGATAATTAAATTGGGAAAGAATGTGATTTTGTACACTCATCCTACATGTACGATTTGTGTAACTGTTAAATTGGAGCTCGATGAAAAGGGCACCTCATATGAAGAAATCAACTTGGCTGAACAACCCGAAAAATGGAGCGACCTAGAATCGCACACTGGCGGTGAGCGTATTACTCCTGTGATGGTTGACGATGGTGAAGTAACAATCGGCTATCACGGAGTAGGCTGTGTTTTTTACGAATAGTTATTCATTTTCAAAACTGAATTATGTAAAAGAAAGTATCTATAATTGCGCAAAGATAGAGTCGTGATAATTTTAATAACTAACTATTGTTGAAAGAGCTAATATCTTTGTTTGTTAGTTGCTTCTAGGAAACATATTCAAGAGGAGGTTCCTAATATGTCTAGAGTGGTTCAAATTGTCGACAAAGATCAAATTGATGAAGAGTATCATGGTATATTTGACTCCATCACGAGTAGCAGAGGTACTATCAGCGGCCCTTTTTCAGTCCTGCTTCATAGTCCTGAAATTGCTGGAAGGGCGGCTCATTTGGGTGAATATGTAAGATTCAAATCAGGGCTTTCTGATGATGAAAGAGAGATAGCAATTCTAACGGCTGCTAGAGAACTTGATTGTCGTTACGAATGGGGTGCGCATGAACCCATTGCTAGAGCTTCCGGAGTGAGTGACTCAACAATTAGTACGATTGCACTTAGAGGAAATATATCAAATATAGTGACTTCTGAGGAAATCATAATAAGCTATGTCCGCCAACTAATTGGAGACCACAGAGTGAGTCCAAAATTATTCAACCGTGCATTGAATCTTCTAGGCCTCACAGGACTTACAGAGTTGACTGCAACTGCAGGATATTATGTAATGCTAGCATGTGCATTGAACGCATTTGATGTTGAACCTACGCATGATATGCCAGTCCTTCCGGATACCCCGTTTGACTAGACTCTCTGCCATGCTCATTCTATTCATTTAAGGCAAAATTAAATCCAGCGCTTCAAGATCTTGATTACTTAATTGCCATTCAACGGCCCTAGAGTTCTGTATGACTTGTTCTACTTTAGTTGCACCGGCAATCACGGAACTTATTTCTGGCTTAGCCAATAACCAGGAAAAAGCTAGTTCCAGCACCGAGTGTTTTCGCTCGATGCAAAATTGTTCCAATTTTTCTAAAAGGTCGAAATTATTACCGGTGAACATACCTCTGTCGTCTTCTGATAGTCTGGTGCCCTTGGGTGCTTCTTGGGATCTTTTGTATTTACCTGTCAAAAATCCGTTAGCTAGAGGGTAGTAAGGCAGAATACCAACGCCGTATTGTGAACAAAGCGGGATCATTTCCTGCTCTATCACCCTGTCCATAATACTATAGCGAGGTTGAATGCTTGCAAAGGATTCCAAGTCTTTAGTTTTTGCTATCCAAATCGCCTCGCAGACCTGCCAAGCCGCAAAATTTGAGCAGCCTATGTACCTTATTTTACCTTGGTGTACTAAGTCATCTAAGGCTCCCAAAGTCTCTTCTATGGGTGTGTTTTCGTCTATCCAATGAATTTGATATAGATCTATGTAATCAGTCTGTAACCGCTTTAGACTGACCTCAATAGCTGCCATTATATGTTTTCTAGAATTCCCTGCATTGTTGGGGCCTTCTGCTATGCGACTGGACACCTTTGTGGCAATAATTGCTTTCTCTCTTTTGCCCTTCAATGCTTCGCCTATGTATTTTTCTGAATACCCTCCGCCGTAGCTGTTCGAGGTATCAATCATGTTTATTCCTACATCAAGGGCATGGTCAATTATTAATGATGCTCCTTTTTGGTCTACCCTATTCCCAAAATTGTTTGTTCCTAGGCCTATCGACGAAACTTGAAGTCCCGTTTTCCCAAGTTGACGATATTTCATCATTCGCCTCCAATAAACTAAGGTGGTTTCAACAATTATTTCACATGTCCTATTCATCCTGGTCGTGCCACGTGGAGCCCATCCTCTCTAGAAATAATTATTGGGAAATTGAAACGGTCCATCTCAAGGGCTATCTCTCTATCAGCAATGGGGTAATGGGGGCGTTGCAAGTCCCCGTATTTTTGAGCTTCTTCTCCCACCGTCACTAGGTCAGTAACAGCACTGATCCGTGGTTGTCGTCCTTGTAATAGATTTCTAAGATATAGAGCACATTGTTCATCTTCGTCGGCTCTAACTTGGCCCGCTAGGCCCATTGCTACGATAGTGACTAACTTTGGGTCATCTTTAAGGATACTCCTAACCGTCGCTTGTGCAATAACGAACGATCCGCCATATATCTTTGTCGCTTGACTGGCTTCATTTACTCCGACCGTTCCCGCTCTCGTTGATTGTATTATTGTTTTATTTTGCAAGTCAGCATTGAAAACTTCGGATGGTGAATTATTGTAATCAAAATGTTCAGGTTTCATACCGTCGACTTCACCTACACAAAGACTTCCTACTCCTCGTGCCCTTAGTTCAAGGGCTTCGCTAACTTCGGAAACAAGTATTATTTTTTCAGCTCCCTTATCTAACATTACTGCAGCGGTTGTATAGGCACGTAACACGTCCACTATGATAACTGTACCTCGAGCTTCCCTAGCTCCAGCCACTAGGCTAGTGATCTTAATTTCCATAGTTAATTCCTAGCAATATAAGTTTTTACTAACCTTGAACATATAAAAGCCGAGTCCTCTACTACTTCACACAATAGGATTTTGACTTTTGGCAAAGATATTACTCAAAGAGAATATTACAATCTCTCCAAAACGGAAATCCCAGGAATTTTTAATTTCAACATGTAAAGGGAAGGTGGCGCTGTTACAACTAACATGTGTGAGTCTAAGCCGTAAAATGCAAGATTCGTTGTGATTTCTTCGAATTTTATAATTCCCAGAGGTTTTCCTGAGTTATCTGCTACCCATATCCCCCCTGGGCCAGTGGAGTAAACATTACCATCGATGTCTACTTTGAGTCCGTCAGCCACACCTGTGAGGTCAGAATCCATTTCAAGCCATAAATCCCCTTTTGAAGAATATCCATCCGAATTCTTCCCAAAGGCATAGATACAATTGTCATCAGAATTTCCCACTAGCAGAGTTTTTTCATCAGGGCTAAGTGCTAGGCCATTCGGGAAATCTAAGCTTGTAGTGACAAGGCTGAGATTACCTTTCGCATCGATAGAGTAAACACCGCTAAAGTCTAATGCTTTATATGAACTCCCTAGAAAAGTTTCATATTCCCCAAGGAAGATTGGGTCAGTAAAGAGAATTGTTCCATCATTTCTCACAATGACGTCATTTGTAGCATTTAATAACTTACCCTGATAATTGTCTGCCAAAACTGTAACATCCCCATTTGTTTCAGTCCGACTTAGCCTTCTATAGCCAGTTTCACAACTGATCAATCTACCCTGCAGATCAAGTGTGTTGCCATTCGCACCTTTACTCTGATTCCTATAAATGGCTGTACGATCTGGTCTAGAAAATCTGACGAGTTGATCGTTTGTTATATCACTAAATATTAAGAATCCCTGAGGCATCATTACAGGACCTTCTGGAAATCCAAATCCTGTGGCGACTTTCACCATTCCGAAAGTGAAATCTACAAGACGTTCAAGTTTGTCGGCACTGTGATTTTCAATTTGTATCGTTTTAGAATCCATAGATGTTCCACCTTCAATCCTCAATGGGGTTAGCTAGCCGGTACATTACTCACATCGTCGCGGAATTCCTCAGGGAGTACGAAAGTTATGTCTTCCTGCACACCTTCCACCCGTATGATCTCATTTGGCGCAAGTTTGTCTATGACTGATAAAACCAGTTCTTCCGGCGTAGATGCTCCTGATGTGATCCCTACGTTTTCTATTCCGCAAAGCCAGGACATATTCAATTCGTCCGGACCGTTTATCAAATAAGCGGAAACGCCGTGAGCTTCTGCCATTTCTCTGAGTCTATTGCAATTGGAGCTGTTTTCTGCTCCTATGACCAATACTATGCCGGCCACCTCACACAATTTCTTTACCGACTCTTGGCGATTTGTAGTGGCGTAACATAAGTCGTTACGGACTACTACATCCTCAAAATGATGTTTAACATCCTCAATGGTTGATTTCGTGTCATCCACGGACAATGTTGTTTGAGTTAAGACAGTGATGGGGGTGTTTTGAGGCCATATGGGAAGATTACCAGTTTCTCGATCGTCGACTAGATGCATATCTGTTTGCCCCATGGTCCCTTTAACTTCTTGATGTCCACGATGGCCAACGAGAAGAATTCTCCTTCCGTCATTGGAGTATTTCTTTGCCTCGTTATGAACTTTGGTCACCAGTGGACAAGTGGCGTCCACCACGCGTAGATCCCTTTGTTGCGCAATTTGATAATCTTCGGGAGGAGAACCATGAGCGGAAAAGACAACTATCGAGTTTTGAGGAATATTAGCAACATCTTCAACAGTAATAGCCCCTTTTAAAGCCAGAGAGTTCACAACATATGGGTTGTGAACAATTTGATGTTTAACATATACGGGAGCGCCGAATTTCTCCAAAGCTAACTCAACAATATCTATTGCACGGACAACTCCTGCACAAAAACCTCTAGGCGCTCCAAGATAGACCTTCATTGACAGGGGCCTCCTTCAGGTGTCTACTGACTAACTGGATTGTAACATATGTGGAATTTTCGTAAGTGCTCACTCAATGTGTTCCATCTAGATGTTAGGAGTCGTATAATACCGTAACTTTAGCCGAGTTATTTTTATCGAAGTCTACGGAGATTTAGATCTATGAAGCTTGCCGAGAGGATGGACTTACTAGGGACAGAAACAGCCTTTGAAGTTTTGGCAAAAGCCAGAATGTTGGAGGCGGCAGGTAAGGACATAATTCACCTTGAAATAGGTGAGCCTGATTTTTCGACACCTGCGCACATTGTCGAAGCTGGCATAAAAGCTCTGTCTGAAGGTGATACTCACTATGGACCTTCACCCGGTTTTTCCGATATTAGGGATGCAATAGCTGAAGAAGTATCGCTCAGCAGAGGGGTTTCATTTTCGGGAGAAAACGTCGTAGTTACTCCAGGAGGGAAACCTATAATGTTTTTTGCATTACTAGCGATGATAGACCCGGGTGACGAAGTATTATATCCGAATCCGGGGTTCCCGATTTATGAGTCTATGATTCGCTTTACGGGAGGCGTCCCCATACCGATGCAATTGCACGAGTCCTTGGATTTTAATCTAAATATAGAGGAAGTAGCATCATCTATAACAGATAAGACGAAGATGATAATTATCAACTCCCCCAATAATCCCTGTGGGAGCATTGTCTCATCAAATAATCTCAAGGATATTGCTGAATTAGCTGTGAAGCATGATTTAGCGGTTTTGTCTGACGAAATATACATCAGATTTCTCTACGAAGGTGAACATATCAGTATTTCGACCTTCCCTGGAATGAAGGAAAGAACAATAATTTTAGACGGGTTTTCGAAATCATACGCTATGACCGGCTGGAGAGCCGGATACGGCGTTATGCCTTATGATCTAGTAGAGCCAATTTCCAGGTTAGTTACTAATAGTGTTTCCTGCACGGCAAGTTTCACCCAAAAGGCCATGAAAGAGGCACTGATCGGTTCTCAGATTGATTGTTTTGAAATGGTTGCCGAATTCAAAAAGAGAAGAGATGCTATAGTTGAGGGTTTGAACAAAATACCAGGAATTAGATGCGCCCTTCCAAGAGGAGCATTCTATGCTTTCCCGAATGTAGAAGAAACTGGAATGGATAGTCAGACATTTGCAGATCGTGTATTGGAAGAAGCAGGCGTCGCCTGCCTATCAGGGGAATCATTTGGATCATTTGGAAAGGGCTTTATTAGGTTTTCATTCGCCAACTCTTTAGATAACATCCAAATTGCTTTGGACCGGATTGATCAGTTCGTCCGATCTACAGGGTAATATCTATGAGATCGTGATCCTAGGGAGTGCGGCGACGTAATAGTTTTCATTTAAAGATATATGGATGAACACAGCGGAGTAGTCATAATTAAATTCTGTCTTTACAATTGCAATCAAATGTAGTTATGGTTCCTGAGATGGAGGAATTATGAGAATGTTCAGACTAGCGCTTGCTCAAATAGATGTGACGGTTGGCGATTTAGACGAAAACTCAAAAAAGATTCTTGAATATATAGACGAAGCAAAGAATATGAAAGCGGACTTGATAGCATTCCCAGAGATGGTCCTCCCTGGCTATCCCCCTGAAGACCTTTTATTCAAATCACAATTCATACAAGAAAACTTGATCCATCTTGAACACATAGCGGGTCAAACCGAAGATATCGTAGTGGTGTTAGGATTCATAGATTTGGATTCCGATGTCCATAATGCTGCAGCTGTCCTGTATGATGGGAAAATACGGGATATTTATCATAAAATGTTTCTCCCCAACTATGGAGTATTTGACGAAGATAGATATTTTAAGTCTGGAACGAAATGCCCTACCTATATCGTTAATGGTACATCCGTAGGGATCAACATTTGTGAAGATATATGGCATTCCGCTGGCCCGACTATAGTTCAAAGGTCGAATGGTGCTGAAATTATAGTCAATCTCAACGGTTCACCCTTTGACATCGGGAAGCGAAAGCTTAGAAAAAATATGCTTCGTGCACGTGCCACTGACAATGGCTTATTTGTCGCCTATGTAAATCTGGTTGGCGGGCAAGACGAATTAGTGTTTGATGGTGGAAGCATGATAGTTGATCCGGAAGGTGAAGTAATATGTGCTTCTCCTCAATTTAAAGAAGACATATTATTTGCTGACTTGGACGTAGAATCAGTATTTCGATCAAGGGTTCGTGATCCCAGAGTACGTAAGGTTCGGGCCAAGACCCTTCAGGAAATAGGCACTGCTGTTGAAATGCAAATTTCTGAATATGTGGGCCAAGGTAACAAACCGTCACTAATGAAAGCAGAGATACACGATCGTTCGGAGGTCGAAGAGATTTATGACGCCTTAGTCCTCGGGACCAAGGACTATGTTCGGAAGTGTGGCTTTAGCAAAGTTTTGGTGGCATTGTCTGGTGGGATTGACTCTGCGCTAGTAACCGCAATAGCTGTTGACGCCCTTGGTAAAGAAAATGTAGTAGCTGTATCCATGCCCTCAAGATTTTCTTCAGAAGGTAGTAAAACAGATGCGGCCTTGTTGTGTTCAAATTTAGGCATAGATTTGTGGACCTTACCCATTGAGGAGCCTTTTGAATCCTTTTTGAGTACACTTTTTCCATATTTTGATAAAACTGAATGGGGTGTTGCAGAGGAAAATTTGCAATCTAGAATTCGCGGCAGTCTAGTAATGGCCATATCAAATAAATTCGGTTGGATGGTTCTCACAACGGGCAATAAAAGTGAAATGGCAACGGGGTACGCGACTATATACGGAGATATGGCTGGCGGTTATGCAGTTATAAAAGATGTTCCTAAATTAATGGTCTACAAACTTGGTCACCATAGGAATACTTTGGCTGACGGGGAAATGATTCCAAAATCAATACTCACCAAGCCACCTAGCGCCGAATTAAGGGATGACCAAAAAGATGAAGATAATCTCCCTCCGTATGAGATTTTGGATCCTATTTTGAAGGCATACGTCGAAGATGACCTAAGTTACGAAGAGATCGTCAACTTGGGATTTACGGAAGAAGATGTCAAACGAGCGATTCTATTGGTAGACCGTAACGAATATAAAAGAAGGCAATCTCCACCAGGTATAAAAATTACCACGCGAAATTTTGGAAGAGACAGGCGAATGCCGATAGCCAATCGATATAAACCATTTTGACCTGCGGATAGCAGTCCCGGGATTTAAGAAATTGTTACCTAACTATAGCCATAATATAGTTTGCTCCCTAAAAGGCTTACAACTTTATATGGCAGTCCGGTCTCTCTAGCAGTGTTCTCCCCTTGATCTGTAACAAGTAGAGTGCCGCCAATACCGAGAACTTCCCCATTGTCCATGATGACTTCCCCTGCAACTATCGTCATCACCGGTGCGCATTTCTCTGGGTCTATAACTGTAATGTCAGCATCAGCACCTTCAGATAAATGTCCTTTACTTTCCAAGCCAAACATAAGCGCAGGATTGAGAGAAAGCTTTTTAACCATTTCTAAAGGAGTCAAGGCTCCAAATTTGACTAAGGCCGCAGTTGTTTGTATGGCGATGTTTCTAGGATGAGAACCCCCGTCAGTGCTAACCGCATCAACTATAAATTCTCCGGTGTCGGTTTTGGAAGTTGCTAATTGAAAAGCAGACGAGGGAAGATTAACAGGAAAACTGAGACCCACATTTGTCCCGGCGCTTTCATACAGATTAATTGCCTCTTTGCCATTTAGATATACAATTGTTTCATCTCTTTGGCTAATCACAGAGGCAAAGCCTTCTTTGATTGCTGAACGTACCCCATCAATGTTAGGTTCAAAATTGCCGAGTTTTAGGCAATTCCTTAGTACGTCAGAGGAGGCCTCTCCATTACGATTACATGATCCGCTAGTCCCGTTTTGGACCGCATTGTACGATTCGGAGTTTATTTGCCCGCTGAGTCGCGACAGTATAGAAAGAGCTTCTTTACATTCGAGATCAGGATCATCAACAACTCCGCGACAGTATGAATTGATATGACATACGTGTATTCGACCTTTCGACAGAATGTTTGGCAATTCCCTCAATCCCCCGATGTGACTTCCCGCCGTTTCAGTACCTATATGGATGGCAACATATGCAGCCTGATTATTCGCAGCCTCAATTATTCGGGTGGTCGTTTCTGTACTGAATGGTTGATATCCTCCCAAGATTTTGACTCCTAAACATCCTTGACTCAGGGAGGAGGCGATGGCGTCAGTTATATTTGCATTTGAAATAGAATATTGTGGGATAGTACTTCCCTTAATTAATGCCATCATCCCACCGACATTGAGACCTGCACCTCTTCTTTTGATTCCGTCTATAAGAGAAGGTCCTGTACCCGCCATATCAATTACAGTAGTTGTACCTGCCCTTGCTAACATGGCGTGTCCTATAGCTGGGTCCCAGTTTCTTGTTCTTCCTGCCACATGAGCATGCGTATCAATTTGTCCAGGCATAACCCATTTATGCTGGCAATCAATAACACGTTCGGATAAAGCCGGGTCTATCTCCGCACTCACACGGACTATTTTGCCTTTTCTTACGGCAACATCAGCGCTGCCATAAAATTGGCTGAGAGCGTCTATCACAATCCCATTTGAAAGGACTAAATCGTATTTATACATATGACTCAATATTTAGATCAAAGGCTATATAGAACATACTATCTGGGAAAAGACTACAAGAAACACTGTCTGTGTGACAATAATATTGAAAATATTGTGATTTAAATTGACGATTTTATTCATGTAGAACGTCTCTGTGAATATAGAGTATTATATTATTGGTTTTCTGTCATTGTGGATGTAGACGAAGACAAACGTCTATTAATAATATTGATTCCGGGACCCGAGACGTTAAATTGTTCGAGACGTTTTAATACATAATATTAGTCACAAATATGGGCCCTGTGAAGCTTCTATAGAATTCCCAATTGTTTCAAAACAATTGTCCTTTTTGTATTATTGAATATTAGAAAACAATTGAGGAAATAGTATGGCTAATCAAGAAAAGCTCCAAAAAACACAGCTGTTTAAGGCTCATCAAAATTTAGACGCTCGAGTCGTGGACTTTGCAGGATGGGCCATGCCAGTTCAGTATAATAGTATCTTGGCGGAATGGAAGGCAGTTAGAACCTCTTCG
>Ga0310344_10003669_pt1 | contig 11400 bp, 16 predicted proteins | sample HC15DNA20200_MG_FD_203801 | JGI IMG/M metagenome (GOLD analysis project Ga0310344, IMG submission 203801) | Marine microbial communities from station ALOHA, North Pacific Subtropical Gyre - HC15-DNA-20-200_MG | ecosystem: Environmental > Aquatic > Marine > Oceanic | place: Pacific Ocean: North... | reverse complement strand
ATTGCAGTTCCAATATCAAAATGTGGCTTACTTTTAAATTCACCATATTTATAATGAGCTATAGTTCCATTGTGCATTTGTTTTACACCCGTAGATCCTAAAGGTGATTGTGCATGGTAAACTTCTATAGGTAATTTTTCATATACTCCAGGATATTTTATTTCCATTATTCTCTCCTTGTCCGCAGATTAAATTATTATGATTCGTTTTTGAATCAAATTTTATTTTTTCCACAACATATCAACATCTTTTTAAAAATGGCTGTAGATTTTTTTTAGAATCAAAATATTATGAATTGAAAGGAAAGAATATTATGAGCAAAATTAGAAATGAAATGTTTAATAAAAATACTGTCTTAGTTCTAAGACATTTATATCAACAAGGTTTAGATCGTTTAGAAGATTTATCAGTAACTACACCACAAACAGAAGAATTAGTAAAAGAAACGGAACAGATAAGTTCAGGTTTAAAATATATTAATATTCAACTAGATCATTTTCAGAATTTAGATAAATATAATTAGCTTCTTTTAAGATCTAATTCTTTTAAAAATTCTAACAATTCGTCATCATTATTTCTGTTAATATCTTTAGGCGCTTCAGGCATACTTGGATTTACCGTATTTGTAAAATTTCTCATCATAGCCGCATTTGATTTTGGCATACCTTCTCTTACCATAGCTTCAGGCATTGTCGCTTTAATTTGATTTAAAGGATTATATTTACCTGGATTAGGACTACTAACAGATTCAGCAAATTTTCTTTGAAATGTCTGAACAGGATTAGCAATATCTGTTATTTTTTTTTGAGCTTGGTTCATAACAAATTTGCCGACATTTTGTGGCGTTAAATTTCTAACAGCATTAACTCTTTCATCAACAGATTTGCTAAAATTTTGCGGTATATTACGAACTTGCGTTCCAATATTACTTGGTATGTCCCTAACTTTACTAGCATACATAGCTGGTATTTCAGCAATCTTGACAGCATCTTCCTGATCATCACCCAATCTGCTTTGCATTTTTTGCGCTACTGCTTTTTGCATCATAGTATTAATTGGTTTTGCAATTAAAGATGTTGACATATTAATTCTCGTGTTTTTTTGATTTAATTACTATTTCTAAATCAGTATCTTTTGGTGTTTGTGTCTGTATAGATATGTGTCCAGCACACCCAATAATAAATACTAATGGTAATATAACTAATAATTTTTTCATTATCTTCTCCTTTCTAATAAACCTTGTAACGAATTATCTTCTTGCTCTAATTGAATATCTTGTGGTTTTAAAGTATTTAAAATGCCACTTGCTGCTACCGGACTACTTACTGTTTGTCTTACCGCTCCAGGAGTAGATCTTAATATCGCTTGTGAAACTGGATTATACCCAGCAACTGCCGCAGCGGATCTTTGTAATACATCTCTAATTACACCTGGTATATTACCTTGCAACAATAATCGTGATGCTGTTCCGCTATCAGGAAAACTTGATCCCATGACAGAATCAGCATCATTTGAAAGTTGATACGCTTTTGTTTGTGTATTAGGTTTTTGTAACCCAGCTTTTTTAGCGTCTAATTCAACTTGTTTTTTATACTGTCTTGGTGTCATAATTTTCTCACCAGATTGTAAACCTTGTGTTCTCGAACCTTTATCAACTGCTCTTTCCATTGTTTTTAATCTTGCGTATGACATATTAGCTTGATTTAACTTTTCAGAAGCACCTTTAGGTAAAGTTTTATTAATTTGATCTAATAAATCATCTAAATATTGAATGGTATCTTCATCTTGTATAACCCTTCTATTCTTTTTTAAATCTAAAATTTCTCTACGAATTTGAACTAATTTTTGTCCCGTCAAATCTTCTCTTGGTGTTCTCTTTGTAATTTTTGGTTTTTTCTTAGTAGCTTTTGTTGTTGTTTTATTAAATATTGTTCCGTCCATAATGCTATCAATTTTTTTAACAACTTTATTTACTTCATCTGCTTTTACTCCAACCTTCCTTAAATCTGTTGCTATATTTTTTGTAATATTAGTAATAGCTTTTGCGTTATCAGTAGTAATGTTACCTAAACTATTTATAGCATCATCATAGAAAACATTAACTTTTGCAAAACCTTCTTCAAGAGCATCTGATACACCAAAGTTTATTGCTTTTTCTGAATCAATTCTTTTAACATCACCAAATGACGGTTTCCCTTGAGCAAAAGGTTTGTTTGCTAATTGAGTTTTACCGCCTGTAACTTTATCAATTACTTGTGCGGTTTTTCCTAAAACAGTATCATTTCTTGTAACTTTTTCTCCTATTGGTTCTAAAGCATCATCAACTATAGAAAAATTAAAATTCCTTAATGCGTTAATTTTTTGCCTTGCTATAGGTAGGCCAACACCAGGATATGAGCTAATCATTTGTTCAAATTGGTTGGCAACAGCCGGAATAAATTTACTTCCTTTTAAAGCGCCTTCACTAAATAATTGAGATGCAGTTGGTTTTATACCTTTTTCTAATAAATTTTTACCAGCTTGTGTAATTACAGGAGTTGCAGCTGTTATTCCTTTTTGTAAAACAGGACTAGCTGCAGCTAACATAGCTGCGTTACTAGCTCTATCAGCTACAGATCCTTCTCCTGTTCCAGCTCCATACAATCCACCTGATACAGCACCTTGAATATAAGTGTTTGCTGCTGCGTCTTTTAATTTATCTTGTGCTTTTTTACTTCCTAATTTACTGCTAATTTTTGTTGCGCCTTTAGCAAGTAATTTCGGAACAGCTAAAGCTCCTGTTCCTATAGATCCAACAACTTCTGATCCATAAGCAGCAACAGGATTTGATTCTCTAAATTGACTTATATTTTCATCAATATTTTCTTTTCTATCAGCATAACTATCAGTAAAGTCTTTTCCTTTTACAAACTTATCATAAGCTGCACCAATTCCGGCTTCTATTTCATCTCCAAAACCAAAAGCTACGCCTTGACCTAACCCTGTTCTAGCTAAATTTGCAAAGTAGCCAGATTCTTCATTTTGTCTTTGTTGTTCTTGTCTATTAACTACATTTTTTAATACACTAAAACCTTGTTGTCTTTTTTGATTACTCATCTAATTTTTCCTCATCTTCGTCTGGAAAAAACTCTTTTAAAAATTCATCTGTATTATTGTAATTTGAATTATCTTTATTCATAGTAATCCCTGTATTTTTTAATATTTCTCTTAAATCAGAATTTTTTATATCCGTTGCAACATCTAACACATCAACTATTTCTAATATATCTGAATCACTATAACCATTTCCAGGAACAGCTGCTCTTTTTAAATCTATAATTAATTGATTTGTTAAAATTTCTTTTTGATCTGGCCCTACTACATCTTCAGGTCTAACACCTCTACGCAAGGCACTTTCCCTAACAAAATCTAGTTTAGGTTCAGATAACTCTATTTGTTTGTAATAAGTGTTTATTGCAGTTTTTATGTGATTCTTTCTTGTTTTTGGGCTTAAAAATTCACCCTCTTTTGTAACTATTTTTCTCCAATTTCTTCCAAAAGTTTTTTCAAAAAAAGGTGTTTTATCTTCAGTTAAAGCAAATTCAGATTCACGAACAACTGATCCAGGATCAAGTATTTTCATGTAAGCAAAAATCAATCCAATATCAGAAGAAGCTGTTGGCCCACCAGGAGCAAATCCTGTTGCTAGTATAGTATTAAAACCCTCTTGTCTTTCTGTAATATCTCTTAAAGTTTTTTGCGTATCTTGACTATCTTGAAGTCTTTTTACTCTATCATCATAATTATTTAAACCGTCAAAATCTCCCGCCAAACCAATAATTCTATAAGGTCTTTGAACATTAGTTGTTTCTTCTATAGCTCTTGGTAAATTAGCTCTACTAGATCCTAAATCTACAACTTCATTATTGTCTAAAAATTGTATAGAAATAGGATCTTCTCTATATTCCCTAGCTATCCTTTGTCTTTCAGCTTCATCTAAATCTTTTCTTGTTACACCCATTTTTGCATTAAATCTATCAAGAATAAATGAGCCGATTGGATTTACTTTTTCATCTGTTAATACAGTATTAGGATTATCTGGCCTACCTACTATATAATCCTTTAATGTAGGTGTTACAACAGCTGGTCTAGTTAAATCTGCTATAGGGCCTATTTCGCCTGTTCTTGGATTTACATAATCTGGGCTTGTAGGTAAAACACTTGTATCAAATTCTACTGGTCGTTTAGGTTGTGGGACTACAGAACCACCACCGCCACCACCGCCGGTAGGTTGTGGTTCACTAAACCGTAAAAACTTTTGATATAAAAATCTATCTTGTGGGCTTAATAATAAATCTGAATAATCTGTTGCCATATTAATAACCTTTTACTTTAAAATAATGTCAATCCACGCTGACTGTTTTTGGATCTCATTGGTGTTGGGAAACCTTGTAATAATCCGCCTAAGAACTGAGCTAACATTCTTTGATATTCTTCAGCTTCTAAGAATTGTTGATATTTAAAATCTGCGTCTTGTTGCTCTCTTGCTGTCCTTCTATCACCAATATCTGTCATAGCACCAAACCTACCTAACTCAGATGCCGTAGCTCCTGAAGCTAATGTTGCAGCGTCCATTAAACCACCCATATTTTGTTGATTGGCTAATAAACCAGCATCTTGATTTGCCATAGCAGCTTCAAGAGATGCCGCTTGGTTAGCTAAAGAAGCTTCTAATGATGATGCTTGATTAGCTAAGTCTGCTTCTAATGATGATGCTTGATTAGCTAGATCTGCTTCAAGTGTGTTAGATACATTTGTTGATTGTTGTCTAAATATATTATCTACATTAGCTGAAGCCACTCTAAAAGCATCTTCCTGATTCATGCCTTGCGCTTCAAGGTTAGCAGCTTGATTAGCTAAAGCTGCTTGTTGAGCCGCTTCTGTATTAAACTGCCCTAATGATAAATCTCTAGCTTGATTTAATCTTTGTGCTTCCATAGCAGCATCTAACATTGATTGCTCGGCTGCTAAATCCGTTGCTTGATTTAATCTTTGTGATTCTCTTAAATTATCAATATTTTGTTGTGCAGCAGTATTTAATATCCCAATATCTTGAGATGCTAATTGTGATGCTACATCAAAACCTTGTTGATTTAATAAAGCTGATTGTCTGCCAAGCTCCCTTAAAGCATTTTCATTAATTAATGATTCTTCAACAGCTTGTCTTGTTCCACCAAAAGCTCCGGCTTGAGCTGCCCTAGCTTGTAAATCAGATAATTGTCTGTCCCTACCTCTTTCTATATCACTTAAAGTAACATCTAAAACATTTTGCCTATATGGATTCATATAGGGATCTAAATTTGTATCTGCAAATGTTGTAGGAGTAAATGTTCCAGGTAAACTTACTCTTTCAATATCAAACCCTCTTTCTAATACCTCTCTTGCAGTTATATCGTCTGGATCTGCAACCCTTTCTTCTGCAACCATAGTTCTTGCTATTGCGTCTGGTGCATCAATTAGTCCAGCTGTAACATCTCTTGAAGTAACATCTCTTGAGGTAACATCTCTTGAGGTAACATCTTGAGGTGTGTAACCCGCAGCTGTTGTCATCTGACCATATAAATTATTTAAACGGTCTGTTTCTTGAAATTCATTACCACCTAAAAATTTTAATGCTTCTCTTTCACCAATAGTTGTATAAGTATCAGGATCAACAAATCTATCTCCTTCATACTCTTGATATTGTTTTAGTCCTGTTGTTGTTCTTGGTATAGGTATTCGTGAACCACCTGGGCCAGTTACATAATCAATAATCTGGTTTCCGTCTGCATCTAAAACAGGCCTACTTTCCGTTATAACACCCTTACCTAAGTTAAAGGTTTCTTGCATCATTTGACGGATTGCTGGATCTAACTCTGAACCACCTGAAGATTTTGATTTTCCCATTTTTATAATTCCTTGTCTAATGTGTAAAATGTTGGTTTATAGCCAACATCTTTAAAAGCTCTTTCCCAACCTTTCCTTCCTGTTAATGTTGTATATTTACAGCCAACCTCTTTAGCTTTTTGTTCTAAATAAGGCATAATTTTTTTTAATTCTTCTGTATGACCACCGGCTAAAAAGCCGTGTAAATTATAATATTGTGGAAATACATGAACTTCCGTAATGATAAAGGAGTTTCCAAGAGAATGATAAAACATATCTCCTTTGGCTATACTTTCTCTTACATCATCAAGAGTATGACTGTTCTTTCCATAATCTAATGCCTTTTGTATGTTTTGGCAATTTTTTTCAAAATTTTCTATATTTTCTATATTCATATCGCACTCGCACTAATGTTTCCTGAATTATCAACTGTTATATTATATCGTGTTCCGTTAGGAGATTTTAAAATTAATCTTCCGTCATTAATATTTATATCAGTATCTTTTTTAAAATTTTTTTTATCTTCTTGCTCTAAAGTATTGTTTGTTTGTTGAGCAATACCTGAGTTATATTCTGGAGTTGGTAGTGGTAATCTCATTATCCTCTACCCCCACCTGACCTTATAAAGATTTGCATATTACCTACTCTCCAATCGGCGTTTCTTGCAGTTTCAACTCTAAATTTAACTTCTCTTGCAGTAAATCTTACATCTGTAGGATTGGCTAAAGTAAAAGATCCGCTACTTGGATATGTTGTTTCTGTTCCTGTTGGATAGTTTCTAACTTTAAATTTAGCAGAAACATCACCTAATGTTTTTTCGTCTGGTATTATCTGCAATACATTCATTAATCTTCCGTTAGGTTGGTCTATTTGATATGGCCCTGATTCAGCAAAAACACTTGTTGATTCACCTGAATATGAATATCCAGTTTCGTGTTCATAAAGTTTATAATCAGCACCAATCATAACAGGATTTAAAAATATACCTTCATCTTCTGCACAAGTTCTAGCTAAGTTACCTATTGTCCAATGATTTTCTTTATAGTTCCAAGCAACATATCTATTGTTTTCTGTGCTATCAGAACTAGGATAAAACCACCATATTTCTGAGAATTGAGAATTGTTAAAGGCATATACTTTACTTTTTTGACTAACATTCATATCACTAAAGACATAATCACCAACATCACAAGGTAATGATTTAACAAGTCCGTCATACATAAAAAACTGACCATTTCCCAACCAAACTGCAAAAGTATCAGTAGCTACTATTGAGTTTGCTGAAATAACTCCGCAATTTGAACCAACTCTTTCAAAGGAATACACAAAAGGTAAACCAACATAAGTTGATGTATAAGCATCAATAGTTGAAAGTATAAGTATTTGTCCTTTAGTTCTTATTGCTGTTATTACTTTACCATGACCATTAAGATTAAAGCTACCAGCTTGATTCGTTCCGCTTGGTGTCCAATCTGTATTATCTTCTAAATCAGACCATTGTATTTTTTTTGGATCGCCACCAGCGCCTAAGAGCATTAAAGCTCTTTCTTCTGTAACAATTATACCTTGATTGCTTGTTGGACAATTAGCTATTTGTTGAGCAACAGTTCCGTTTCCTAACTGCCACTCATAAACTTTTCCGTCTGTTGTGCTGCAACCAACTAAATATTGTCCCCAATTATCTAAAGACCAAGTTGTGCAAGGTGTCCATATACCATGATCAGGTCTTTGTGTGCCATAGTTTCCTGTTCCGTAAACATAGTTACCATAAGAAACATTTTCAACAGCGTCATCATTTCCTGTGGTAAAACCAACTGGTGTTATGTCGTATTGTTGTCCTTCAATAGTATAGTAATAAAGTTTGTTTGGTGTTCCTACAGCTAATCTTCTGTTTCTATTGTTATCAGTCCAGCTAACCATTTTTCTTGCTTTGCCTGTTGTTGTAGAAGAACCTAATTGAGTCCAACCTTTTACTGGTTGCATAGCATTATTATCCCAACGAACTAAGTTACAGTCATGCCAACGACCTTTTGATTGTAGTTCAGTTCCGTTTTTATAAACTCCACTTGGTATTTTTAATTCAACATAAGGCATTATTCTTCATCTCTGTTATCTTTTAATTTAGCTACTTCTTGCTCTAACATTTCTATTTTCATATCTTGTCTAGCATCATCTGGTAAGCTCCCCATTTCACCTCTTGGCCATTTAATCCTAAATTCACTATTTAACTCTATGTCTTTCATTTGTAAGTCAAGTTCATGTTCTATGAAGTTTAGTCTTTCAGAAACACCAAAATAACCCCAAACTGCTACTGCTACTGTTCCAATTATAGCAATTAAATTTCTTAGTGGTATCGCTATAACTGAATTATCTGAAACTTTTAAACTTTTTTCTACCATTATTATCTCTCAATCAAATATAATATTTCAGATATTTTCATAGCTGTTGCTTTAGTCGTTTTTAAGTCTGGTGTTGTATCGTTTTGATAAGTAACTAACAAAACTCCCCAAGCATCTTCTGAGGACATGATAGGACACGCTGTATTGACTATATCTCTATCAAGAGAGGTGCATTGACTTAAAACAAAATGACCAATCACATATTCATCACCTTCCATAAAATATCCTGTTGGCAATAAATCTTCGCTGTTTCTAGGTTCATTATACAAAGGCACTATATTTCGTGCATCTATCCAATCATATAACCATACTGATTCAATATCTCTATTTGATCTTAGAAGTTTAGTAATTAAATCTTCTACTTTAACTTTTTTCTCAGGATCTTTTTCATACACTTCTACTATTGGGATCTCGTTATCTTCTTCAACACCAAGATTAAGATATTGTTGAAAACCTATATATCCAATTACAGCTACAATTATAAGACTTGTAATCTTCATAACAAAAGCTGACCAAGATTGTTCTGGCGATATTATTCCTTTTATTGCATCAATAATTTTATCCATTATATTACTTTCTCATTTTCTCTATTGCTCTACTTGAGAACCAAAAACATACAACTGAACTTAAAATACCAACATCTGTTTCTGAATATATTTCTGGTAAAAACTCATGTAAATCACCACCATTTTGATACACCTGGACAACAGCTAAAGTTTTTGCAGTTAAGTATAAACCTAATATTGCAAAGGTAACTGTAGGCCTTACAAGACCACTTAAATTAACTATCCATTTACTAGCATTGTTTTGAATTGTTTGACTGTGTTGATATACACCTGATATTTCGGCTTCATCTGCTTTTGCTTTAGCTACAGTTATTTTATGTTTAGCAGCCATTTCCATTAAAGCTAACTCATGTTTTTGCGAACTTTTTTGTTTAAAATGATCTAGCACGGCTGGTAAACCTGAACTAGCGAATCCTAATAAAGAGCCGATTAAACCGAACATGATTCTAAACACCTCTCAAAACTTTGTTTCATTATAGACTTATCGTAAAAATGTGCTTCAGATAATTTATGTGTTTTTGTTTTTATTTCATCAACTAACTTAAAGATTACTGTTTCATGGTCTGAACCAAATAAAGCGATAATATCTGCATCTTCTTTTGTGTATTTTCTTTTTTCACCACCAATGTTAGTAGCAAAATTATATCTAGGTTTACCACCTTTTTTTCTATTGTAATCTTTTGAGAGAGCAGATTTTACTTGAATACGAATAGGTCTGCTTTTGTAATTAACAATTACATCATAACCTTGCGTATCAACAAAAGCTGTTTGATAACCAAATTTTTCAAGAATATAGCACACAAACAATTCTCCTATTCTTCCTTTTTGTCTATTGTTATTCCCCAAGCATTTTTCCAAACATTGTGGCGGCGGCAGCCGATATACCACTAGCCGTTAAAAAGATACCTATAACAATGCCTTTACCTGACTTCATTTGCCCTTCAAGAGAATCAAGTCTTGTGTTTAATCTTGTTACTTGCTTTTCAAGACTTTCGACTGCTTCTATTAATTTGCCTTGTTCAAGTTCAGACAGACCACTCATTTAACTGCTCTTTTTTTTCTTCTTGTGATCGCAGTCGTAATGAACATTGTTAAAGTTTAAAGCTAAAATCTTTAATACTTTTTTAGCGTCATCTGGTAAAAGACTTGTAGGAACAAAGCTACATACTAAAGATGATAATGTAACAATGCTTGTTAAAATTAATAATAATATGGTCATAAAAACTCCTTTTAATTAATTTGCGTCTGGCGGCCCAGGTCTAATGCTTTCAGGTATTGGGGGTAATACAGGATTCTTGTCATCTGGATCAAAAGTCCAATCTTCCAAATCTGTTATAAATTGTTGCCAAGTTGCTTTCTTCGTGGGATCTGTTTCTTTAGACTCGTAATCTTCTGCTAATTCAACTTGTGCATCTCTTTCAAAAGTCATTTGCTGTTCAACAAATTGTTGTTTTTCAGCTAATGGTTCTCCTGTTAATTCAGTCTTATTTTCAACAAGAGTCCATGTTTCATCAACTAACTCTATTGTAGTTTCTGCCAGTCTTTCATAAGGTAAAAGAGAATTTTCAAAATCATTATTAAACATAGCAGAACAATCCACTAAATGATAATTTAGAGAAGGATCATGCACATCAATATTTCTATAATTCATTAAGTCAAACTCATCTTCGACTATATTATTAATAGGTTGCCCGTCTATAATCTTAGTATAATATTTTCTATCTTCAGGTGGTGTTGCGTTTTTTAAACTCATTTTTTATCTCCTTTACACATCTGCTGTATTAGTTGAAGGATATGCTCTGCCTGAACCCCAAATAATTCTTATAGCCGACGGTGCATTTTGTCCCGCACCTGAACATGGGCCCCAACCATACCAAGCGCCACCGCCACCACCGCCAGAGCCGTAGTTACCGCCATTCTTACCTGAAGTTGTGTTTTGATATGTAGCATCTCCGCCATCGCCACCGCCAGAACCACCTTTACCGCCTTCGAAAGTAGGGTTATTCCATGTGCCACCAGCGCCACTTGGGCCTTCTCCGTTAATACCAACGCCACCGCCACCAGGGCCGCCACCGCCACCGCCATTTGCGTAAGCGGCCATACCACAACCACCGCCACCGCCACCGCCAGAACCAGAACTACCTGAAGTTTGGTTACCACTACCACCAGCGCCACCCGCTCCAGAATATCCACCAGCGCCACCACCAGCAGAAGAATTGTTTGGTGAACCATTACCACCATTATTTTTAGTATCTGCTTTTGATTTAGATGTAGAACCAGCAGTTGGGCTTCCATTATCAGCACTATTCATATAAAATAAATAAGATGATTCAGGGGAATTTTGACCAGCCGAAGATGATGTTATACCATTTACATATCCATAAAAAGACCAACCATATTGACCGCTTTGTTGATAACTTTGGAAATTAACATAATAAGTTTGTCCTGGAGTAACACTTACACTATTAGAGTAACCAGCGGCTCCACCACCACCACCTACACCTGAAGTTACCTGATTACAGTATGAAGAA
>Ga0310344_10003668_pt1 | contig 11402 bp, 11 predicted proteins | sample HC15DNA20200_MG_FD_203801 | JGI IMG/M metagenome (GOLD analysis project Ga0310344, IMG submission 203801) | Marine microbial communities from station ALOHA, North Pacific Subtropical Gyre - HC15-DNA-20-200_MG | ecosystem: Environmental > Aquatic > Marine > Oceanic | place: Pacific Ocean: North... | reverse complement strand
AAGAAATTCCCCAATATCGAGGTTGCCAAGCATGAGGTTCCCAATACCGGCCACTCTATTGATTGGCTTTTGGTGGAGGGCGATGCGCTCCTTGCTCATCCCGAAAAATACAGCCGTGTGCCGGGAAGTGCGCTGCGATTCTTTCAAGAATGGGCAGCGGATAACTCAGCAGCGATAGGACTAGACGCTATTCGGCTCGTGGTGATGGGGCATACGCATACGATGGCGGTGTTTCCGTGGCGATCTGACTCGTTACTAGTTGAATGTGGGTGTTTGTGTAAGACGCAGGGATATATGACTGGCGCACGGATTGGTGGCCGTCCACAACGACGTGGTTATATTTGGTTTGAGCAGGAAAATGGGGTCACTGACCTAAATAGTGTTGGATGGAGATGGTTTGATGTCGAAGACGGGCCTTGGCGCAAAAAATAAGAATTTGTGGTTGCGTCTATGCGTTGAGTTAGGAGCCGCACCGATTACCGAAGCCTACTTGTCTTCTGATTACGAGTATGTAGACGGAATGTGCGAGTCTGGATCTATTACAATCGCTCCGCATAATCACACAGTGGATACTGTTATCCATGAGCTACTTCATCGCTTGTATCCGAAGCGATCTGAGCGTTCGATACGAAGAACAACAAGCATGTTACGAAAAACACTTACAGATGAAGAGGTGCAGTGGTTCTATGACGAATATCAGCGGAGAAAACAGACCGGAAAAGCCAGGAACGCCGACCTTTAATGGGGTAGCGACACCAAAAGAGCATATTTCGAGCATTCTTGGATGGCTCTCAGGTGTGATGACAGGAAAATACCACCGAGGCCAGCAGGAACATGGGGGGAATCTTTGGAATAAACCTGGAGCGTTGGCGAACCTCGAAGAAGAGATTATGGATCTGCCGGTGTATTACAAGACAGCAAAAGACCAGCTTCGTCAGATGGCGATCGAAGGGCGTAGTGCGGCTGAAGCCTATGAATGGTTGTATGGGGAACTTCCGACGAGCAATAGAGAGTGAAGGATTTAGTATTTATCTTTTGTCGTGGATTCCTAATTGTGGCCTTAATTTCCCTAAATACCATTCAGTTATCACAGGGGAGTTGGGCTGCTCCGTTTGTGGGGTTTTGTATTGCGGTGGTGTGGTGGGTTAATGCGAGGACAGCCAGTAAAGTTGATGGTATTCTTGCAGTTATGGCCTACGCATCTGGTTCAGCCTGTGGAACAGCGATGGGACTCTGGCTTGGTGGGATGGGGTGATTTATGTCGGATGAGGACTTTGATCGTTTCAATATCTCTCGTCCTCCACAGAGGAAGGGGTTGACAGAAAGACAAATACAAGAGCTTTTAAGTTCTGAGCCAGTGGATGAGGCTGGAGTGCCTTTCGGCCCAGGCACGATTGCTAATTTGTTGAGGTTAGGGAAAAGTGTCCCCGGTGTATTCCGCAGACTCAGAGGTATGTTTTCTGGACGACCGCAATCGACTGCTCCATCAAATACTCTCAGGGATGTTGTACTTAGCGATAAACCAGCAAATCTAAGCCGTCGCGGATTTTTTACAAACCCTGTTCAGACCGCTGTTGATATACCACAGGCATTACGAGAAATAGGTATCTCAGAAAAAAATATCCGAAGTGGAGATGAAATTGGTAACTGGCCGGAACCCGGTTCTATGTTGGATAGGATGCACTGGGACACAGAGAATTGGGAGGAATCATACGATCCCGATACTGGAACCGATGCTGGCGATAGAATGCAAGAACTAATTAACGAGAAGATTACAAGGACTGGATATAGACCTATAACTTATGAGGGTCCAGGTGGACTCATCCGTGATTTTGAGACAATGATGAGAGTTTATAGGGATCAGGCTCTTAAAGAAGCAGCGGAGAAGGCTGGTCGATCATTAGAGGAACAGATAAAAATCGAGTTAGAGGAGGCAGATAAGCCGGGAGTGGTGGCTAAAGCTGCCGATGAGATCCGTCGGAGATATAAGCGATAATGGCGCGTTCTAATATCTCACTAGATTTTCCGGTTCCAGACTTTGCTCGGATACGCGAAGAGTCTGGAGTTGTGACAGAAGGATCTGTGCGGTCGATGTATTTTGCGCTAACGGATACCCGTCGTCGTCTTCAGAGGATTCAGCAGGAGTTAGCATGGCAAAGCGTGCCATTTCTCGCCGGGAATTTCACCGCCAATACGGGCACATGGACCGTAGCGTCGGCAGATCAAAAGCTCTTTCAGTTTATAAAAATAGGCAAATTTCTGACCGTGAGTTTTTTCCTCGAAGATACGACCACGGGGAGCGGGATGGGGAATCGTCTGGAAATCGCACTCCCAAAAGGTCTGTCAGCGACTGATGTGAATTACACAGGACCACTGACGATCAAAGGAGCCGTTGATACGGAAGGTTATATTAGTACGGGAGGAACCACGAAACTGTATCTATTTAAGACAGACCATAGTTCCTGGCCGTCTTCTACAACAGATAACCTCGATGTGCGTGGAATGATTACGCTTCAGGTTTCTCAGTGATATACTGATTCTAGACGCATATGCCTGATATTACGTTGCGTCAGTTTAAGGCCGATGATTCTCCGATGATTATCGACTGGTTTCAGGGCGATCGAGAGGGATTTGAGCAACTGATGGGCGTCGTATTACCTGACGATCTCACTTGCACGATGGCTGTAACATCTCTTTTAAACGCTCAGGAAGAAGGGCACGCTATTGTCAGGATGGTTGACCGTGGCGATGACACAATTGGAGCGGCTATTTTGACGGAATTTGCTCCCGACCAGGGAACAGCGCGTCCACATTTATACGTGATTCCGTCTGAGCGTAAGCATAGTATTAAAGTGGCCCGGGCCTCTGAGTCTTTTGCAAAGAGCCTTGGCATTAGTTCGTTGCTTACAACTATTTCGCATAATAACAAACGGGCGTTAGCTCTGGTGCGACGATTAGGGTATGGGGTGGTGCCACAGGCGCTACTCGTAAAGGAGTTGTCATAATGGGATGGGCAGCAGCGGCTCCGTATATTGCAACTGGGATTGGTGCGTTAGGGCAGGGATTGATGAGTCACGGCGGCGCAGCAAGCCCACAAGGGTATCCAGCGCAAGTCTCGTCAACCCGAGATGCCCAGTTATTGAACCCGTATTCGACCTATGCCCCTGATGTGTTGGGGAAGGCGCTCTCCAATGTAGAACATATGGGTGGAGTGGCAGTGAGTCGCGCTCAAGACCCGATTATGTTATCTGGCACTCAGGTCCAGCAACCTGGATGGTATGCGGGTGCAGAGGATGACGTATGGCAGGGCGGCATGGCGATGCCTGTCGGTCTGAGTGGTGTGGATCAGGCGTGGATGCGTCCGAGTTTGATGGGACGACCGGGGATTCGCTTTGGCGGCCCAGATGATCCAGCGCAGTTCAAAGATGACGGATCTCCGAATCCCATGCAACAAAGGAAATATATGTTTCCTGGGGCTCCTCGTCATGATCCGACGAATGCAGGCATATTCGAAGAAATGGGATCTCAATTTCCAGGGATGGAAGGATTACGCCAACCACCACAAACACCGCTTCAAGGGCCAGAAGGTATTTTTTCTGCATTGAAGTTGCTTGGTGTCGAGCGTGACCCCATGGGGAATTTAGCCCAAGGACAGGATTGGCCGCATTTCACTGGGGCATTGCCGTATTACAACCCTACAACGAAAAAGTATGGCAACCGTGGTGGCACTAGTCGTCAGGGTGGTGATCAGCAAACTGATGACAACACGTTCGAAGGATAGGGCATAGTCATGGCAAATGGATATCCCAACGGGAGTGAGTACGAAGACGAGGGTTGGTGGGAGGATATCTATACTGACCCAGTAACAGTACCTGATCCTATCGTTGACCAACCAGTTGACCCACCAATAACAACTACTACTCCTGGTGGGACACCAATACCTGACTGGGATAGCGAACGAGTCCGTTGGAAAACCCCTGATGATTTTCAACAGTTTTTTGACTGGGCACACCATGGGGCTCCCACTGGGTATCCTGGGATGGGGCCAACATGGCAGCAGCACTATGGACAGTTTTCAGACCCGAGCCAAGCTCGTTGGGATTCTCCAGCATTTAATTGGGAAAATGAACCCACAGAACTGAATCAAGCGTTGACATGGTTAGGTGGAAGTCGAAATAGAGCTAACCCATTAGCAGGAATTCCGCAGCATGAATTGAGAAATCCAGGTATTGATCCAACGGATCAAGCACAGGCAGATTGGGCCAAAAAAGGACTTGAGCAGTTACAAGATGCGTATGACACATATCGACAGCATCGAGTGGACAATGCAGTTGGTACCTGGCATCGAGATAATCCATGGGCAAGTCTCCAGAACCGATGGAATCAGATGGGCACCGCATGGGATCAGGCACGCCAAGCGCGTATCGACGAGAGGAATGCTGGCCTTGATGATAATGAGGCAGCACGACTAGCATGTATTGCCAAGGGTGACGGCTCAACGTGGGATGGCACGAAGTGTGTTCCACCGCAGGGACCGGGTGAAGACCTCGGGGCTGCTTGTCGTGCCAAAGGTTGGAATTGGGATGGCGCAAATTGCACACCACCTACTCAGCCTACTATTACATCAGGGGAACAAGATTGCATAAATAACGGTGGGACATGGACAGGGACCGCCTGTGATTATCGTTATACGCCAGGATATGACCCCACAACTGGAACACCGATAGATACCACCCTGCCACGGTTTAATGACGATCCCACTGATGCGTCGTTTACGCCGACGAATACGTTACCGCCTGACTGGCTCAATGCTCTGTATCCCCATCAGGACGAGATTCCGTTCTTACCTCAAGAATTTGAAGACATGACCCGTGTGGATGTCGGGGCTGACCCGTTATCCCAAATGACCAATAAGATATTGGCGAATCTTGGAACCACTGGTGGTGTGGCATATACCCCATTAGCTGGTGCGGTCGAAAATCGGTTGATTAGCACCCTTGAAAACGAGGGACAGGGCCCGTTAAGTCCCTTACAGGCACAAGTGCTGAATAATTTGGGTGATGTCATTACAAATCGTGGGGAAATCTACGATCCACAGCGTGATGCGATGGAGATCGAGGCGATTCGTTCTCCGTTGGATACATTACGACAGTCTCAGCTGGCAGAAGGCCAAGCAGCAATGGCAGGTCGTGGGATGTTAGGCTCGGGCCCTGAAGCAGACTACATGCAGCGTCTGGAGCGAAGCCTTGCGCCTCAATATACGACAGCGGCCCAACGGTTAGAAATTGACCGGCGTAATCGGCGTGACGATCGCCTAGAAAAAGCGATGGAGCTGAGCGCACGGACTGAAAACGAACGAGAAATTCTTCGAACGAATCGGTTGAACACGGCGCTGTCTGAGGCAACCGGAATGTCTGAGGAACAGTCTCGGAATCTACTGAATACGGCCAAGACTGTGACTGAGCGCCAGCAAATGCTGAATGATATTGCTATTCAATCACTCGATAGGAATATGGAGTGGAATAAATTCCTGGCTGAACATCAACTCAAACGGCATGAAGTTATTGAAGCGATTCAGGAAGGTCGGTTTAGTGCCATCCTGCCGTTACTACAGGCGTATATGACCGGGGCAAGTATTGCAGGCACAGGATTCACGAGGCCGACTGACGATACAAGTAAACGAACAACTGGCGATAAATAGAGAGTAGGCATGGCATTCACACCGTATTCCAATGAACCCACAGCACCGACACCTGCAACACCAGCAGCACGTACGTCAGTGCGTCGTCGGAAACAGACACCACAATTTGGTGGCACATCCAGTGGGTTGCCGAATTGGTTTCAAGATCCGAACAAACGAGATGTCAGGCGCCCTGGTGCGGGTTCGACATCTCCGCAACCCCCGAATGTTCAAGGGGCTCCTGTTCCACAACCTGTGAATTCACCACAGGAAGCTCAGATGCCAGAAGTGCCATTACTTCCTGAAGTCGAAGATATTGGTTTAGCTGCTGCGTTGGGGCGCCAACCTGGAATTGGAGAGCCTGGGGCGTTGGATGGGATGACGAATAGACCTCGTCGTCGGAGACTCGTCTAATGGTTAATAGACGCAGGCTCGGATCGATGCTTCAAGCTGGTGGTAATTTAGGGTCACTGGTGTCTAATTTACAGACCCAGTCAGGTGATTTATCGGCATCGAATGATCTCAGTCAGATTACCGACGAAGCAACGTGTCTCGGGTCTGGTGGTGCGTGGAATAAAGAGCTTGGTGTGTGCGTTGGAGGCGATCAGTCAGTGACCAGACCGAATTTGATGAACCAGAAGGCAAAGTTACTAGGTGAGTAATGGCGTTTAATTGGAATGCAGCAGCAGCGTATTTGGGAGAACGACTTCCATGGACTATTGCGCAGGATGTGCAGGGGAGGCGTACTGATCGACAGCAGGGGTTGAGTTATGCGCAGTCGTTAGGAAAGTCTGCGCGTGAAACCGGAAATGTGGGGCCTGAGAACAGGTTGGCACACATTGAGTTACTTGCCGATCTATATCCAGGCGCTGATCGTTCAGAACTCCAACGTATTTATGATGCACAGTTCCCTGCCACGGTAATGGAGCCCAATTGGGGCCAAACCCGTGAGGATTGGGATAAGGCTAGGCCCAGTAGGGAAATTTCTCCTCAGTATGACCCACTACAAGACCCCTCTGCGCAGTGGTATTACAACCCAGAGGTTCGAGATACGCAGGTTAGCTGGCTGAATCCTCTGACGGGTGAGCGCGAATGGGTTCCTGGCTCTGAAAACATCGCTGGAAAACCGGAGTTGAATTGGGAACAAAAGCTCCGCATGTATTCCGAAATAGCTGACGGCAAAGAAAAAAATGCGGCTCTTGATGCGGGGCTTCAAGATTACTGTGCTACACCAGGTGTCACAGAGGAAATGTGCGCGAGGGAAACCGAGCGAGTCAACGAAATGCGAAGCATAGTTGACGAACAAATAGGGCAACCACCACCAAAAGGCGAGGTAAGCTTTACAGATCAGCTTGAGCGGGTTTTGCAGGGGCAAATGCCAGAGTTACCGACTGTTGACACACCCCCTGGTTATCCACAGCCAACACCGTTCGAATCTCAAGCAATGACACCGCTGGAAGAAGGAGAATTTGCTGGAGGTCGCCTTCCCGATATGAGTGGTGAAGCGGCTTACAAGCGACATCTGGTGAGTAAAGGGCAAGATATTGAGGCGAAGCCAGCGATCGATAGCAACGACGATATAGCGGCAGATATTGCATCCCAACGTAATCAACCACCACCTCCTCCTGAACTACCTGAAACGAGAGCAGGGAAAATATACGATCTTGTTTCTGATCTAGGACTGCCAGATTGGGTTCCTCTATTACCAGGTCAGACCAGACCGTTTAATATCGGCGATGTTCCATGGCCTACAGATGTCTTACGGACAATGCCTGAGATGACTCAAGATATGCGCAGTTTTATTAATGAAATAACAGGTGAAGAAGACGAGGCGTTTGGTCGTGAAGGTATTCAGCAAATTATCGAGGGTATACGAGAGGTAGAAGAGACACCACCCGGGACGTTTCCAGTTCCAGGGACACCTCTTGATGTTCCTGTTGGGCCAGACCCGGGAAGTAGTCCGACTATTACCAAAGGTCTTGATTGGTTGGAAGAAACATTTGGTCAACCTGAACAACCTTGGGAGACTCAGGACGAGCCAACGGCAGAGTCTGAGGTGAGTCGTGCAGGGCCAAATCGATTTAATGAGATGAATAGAGCAGAAATGAATAATGCTGCTTTAGATCAAGAGGTTGACGGGCCTCTGATTACTGCATTGCAATCACAGGAAAGTGGCGGCAAGCATTATAAGCGTCGTGGACAACCAGACTCTGGGGTCTTGACTGGCGGTAAGGGCGATACGGGTATAATGCAGGTAAGACAAGGCGCGACAGAGGATATAGAACGGAAACTTGGCAGACGGTTAGATCCGAATAATCCAGAAGATAACATTACTATTGGTATTCACTATCTTGCGAATCAGTTAAATAACCCACAGCTGCTTGGGCTCAATGGATGGCGTGCTGCGCTGGCTGCATATAATGCCGGGGCTGCTGGCGTGTTGGGTGGTATTCCTCAAAGCACAGAACAATATGTTAGAGATATAGAAGCAAGGCTTACGCCCGAACAAATATCAGCACTCGATCGCAAGTATGGCGGCGTTGGAACCGGAGTGTAACGTCGATGCCGCCGTTGTCTCCTGCTGACTTCTACGCATTTGACGAGCTTCGGCGTCGAAAAGCAGCGATTCGAACCCCACAAGATCAACAACGATACGACCTTGATGTCTGGCGCATGGCAAATGAGCCGGGATTTCAGGAGCGTATGGCGCAGATCGGCCAAAAGGGACGTTTCATGTCTGGTCCCTTTGAGGACATTGACTATAAGGCAGCTGCTCCATTGGCCTTGTCGATGTTAATTCCTGGTGCAGGGATAGGTGGAGGACTCGCCAGAACTCTCCTTGGTCCCGCAAAATCTGTTCTAAGAAAACTAGGCGGTGGCGCCCTTGGCACTCTAGGTGCTGGGCGTCTTCAAGAGGGTATCGGGCGTTTAGCTGATGACCGACCGGGCGCCACTTCTGAAACCTTATGGGGAGCAGCTGATGTTGTGCCCGGGCTCTTTGGTCTAAGACGTTTATTGGGGGGTGGTCGTCAGGTTGCTGGCCCAGCGGAAGCAGCAGCTAAAGAGGCAGCTTCAACCCCTGCATTGCTTGATGCTAGAAAAATAGACGCTGCTATGCCTGTAACTCCTACTCCTGGCGTTGCGTCTGGTGCGGTAGATGGGCTTCCCAGGTCTTTGTTTTATCGTGATACTCCTGCTACTGGTGTTGCGTCTGGCGTTGGTTCTGGCGTTCCTACTGGTGCTGGACTTATTTCAGATCCCGCTTTCATGCGTGGATTTTTAGGTCGAAAACGCTATAACAATCTTAAAGCGAGACTCGAACAAATGGAGGGGCCATCCAAGACTCCTACTGGAGTTGTTGATGATGCTGCCAGTGCCGCTACGGATGCTGGGATAGCTGCCCAAGTAGCAAGTCAGGCTGCACCACCCGGCGTTGTTGGTAGCGCGTCTAAGTGGGGTGTTAATGGATTTAGAGGGGCGATTCAGGATACGAATCATATTCTTGAAGGCACAATTAATCACCAAAAACTCGGCCTTATTGACGACGATATAGCGAAAGCGATACAAGCTGGCGATAGACAGGCCAAATTAAAAGCCTCTGGATATGGTCCTGAAGCCGAGGCGTATCTAAAAGAATTAGGTTTAAGCGACAAGTTATTTGAGGTGAGCCCTGGATTTAAAATATCTGAGGTTCAGTGGGTACTGAACGGTCGAAAGAGTTTGAACGACGGTGGAGTGCGTAAATGGCTTGATGGGACAGATCATCAGTATCCAAGTCTGGGGAAGTATTTCAAGAACAACGAATTGCCCTATGAATTACAGGCTCATATGGACCGGATCGGTCTGAATTACTTTAGAACCCATAGGACATTAAACAAACTTGGTATTGATTCCAAGGCATTAGGAACTACTGATGCTCATGTAAAGGAATGGTACGAAAAACTTGGACGGCGTCTTGGTGAACACCACACAAGGCTAAAAGAAAGACTTCAAGCGGGAAAGATTACAGAAAAACAATTCGTCGATGAGTTAAATAAGACCGTTGAGTTGGCCTGTAGTAATTGTAATGTCGAAGCAAAGAAAATAGGCGATTCACTGGACGAGGTTCAAAAGCGCCTTCGCATGTTGCCGATTATGGGGGCATTAGTCGGGGGCACACTGGGCTATAACCAAGAAGATGACGAAGACACCGCGTTATTAAACGCCGCAGCAGGCGCTATTGCTGGTGGTGCTGGCGCCGGGATGCTTGGGTCCATTTTGCGGTCAAAAGGCGCCACAGCTAAATACCAGACCTGGGTGTTCTGGAGTTTATTGGGTCGTCCTGCCCCAGCGGCCAGAGCCAATCTCGGTGCGCTTGGAGGCACCGCAGTTGGCGCTGTCGAGCGTGCTGTTGAAGGAATCTTTGGTGGAAGCCCGCAAAAAATTGCGCAGGGGCTGGGGATTCTAGGGGATTTACCCGTGAAATACCCCAGAATGTGGACAAAAAACATCCTGATGAACCCTGCTGCGCTCCAGCAAAGACGAGCAGCGTTAGTCGGGACAGGGTTAGAAGATACTTCTCGCTTAACTCCAGAAGCAATACGAGCGACGGGACGTTTAAGTAATGTCTACGGTGCTGGTGACGTTACAGCCGTAGAGATTATGACGCGACATGGTATGACGGCTGATGAGGCGTTGCGGTTGACGCTGACTGGTCGGCCCAGCACAAAGAGGGGAACTGATATTTTAGAGTTCCTCTCAACGAAACCTGGCGAAGAAGGCATCGTGCCTATGCTCAAGACAACGCTCTCTCCGTTTCCTCGGGTGAGTGTGATTGGCGCAGAAGAGGCGTTAAAGCGCGTGCCTGGTCTTGGGATTGCACAGTATTTAACTGGGCGTGGAGGGGGGCTTAAACCCGCATCGATGCCCCAGGCGTTAGCCCGATCGGTGACGGGGCTCGGCACTATTAAAGCCGGGGAAGCGGCGTATGACCAATTACCCACACAGGGTGGTCCTGACCCCAGAGTTTTAGAAGTTGCGAAGGGTGCAGTGGGCCCGGGCCAAGGTCTTTTTGAGGGCACTCGAAACTTTATTCGGGCTCGACAGGAAGGTCAGGGTCTTCCTGGCGCTATGCTGAAAACAGCCGCTGAAGCAGTTAGTGGGCAGCAGCCATTGGGATTTCGCCCAGCATCATTACTGACAAGTCCGGTGACTGAGCTTCAGCGCCGTATGGTGCCTGGTGTTATTGGGGATATTGCGCGAGGTGTTGACCCGGCATATGGTCGAGAAACACGACCAGATCGATTACAGTCTGCGGCATTGCGCGGGGAAATCCCAGCGTTTATGAGCCCGTTAAGCCCGACTGGTGATATTGCGTCCCGACTGGGGCCACTGTTTGCGCAGATCCCGTGGTTATCACAGAAGACGTTACCCCCGCAGTTTGCGCCAGTGACCTTGACGGGTAAACCTCGATTTACTACACCGGAAGCACAGATTCTGTCGCAGTCGGCAGCTGAACGAGGCGCTCCTGTGAGTGCAACGAAGCGATTACTGAGTCGGTCGCTCTTCCCGACAACCCAGGCAGCGACACCCCCGCCTGCTGATTACCGAGATCCACAGTTGAACCTGCTACGCAGGGCTGGACTGTCTGCTGCGTTGGAACCACCCCGTGCGCAGGTTAATTTGCCCGGAGGTATGGGTCGATTGATGAAGACACCTGAAAGCGCAGCAGCTATACAGGAAC
>Ga0310344_10003667_pt1 | contig 11404 bp, 7 predicted proteins | sample HC15DNA20200_MG_FD_203801 | JGI IMG/M metagenome (GOLD analysis project Ga0310344, IMG submission 203801) | Marine microbial communities from station ALOHA, North Pacific Subtropical Gyre - HC15-DNA-20-200_MG | ecosystem: Environmental > Aquatic > Marine > Oceanic | place: Pacific Ocean: North... | reverse complement strand
CGGCGAAACGGCCGTCGCCCAAGTTGCGATAGAGAGCGCTGGTGGCCGGCTTTTCTCCATCTGCCAGCCGCCAGTGTCGGCTGTTGACCAGGAACAGGTCGAGCCAGCCGTCGCCGTCGTAGTCGAACAGGGCGCCGCCACTGCCCATGGTCTCCGGCATCCACTTGTCACCCGTGGCGCCGCTCTCATGCACGAAATCGATGCCGGCAGCGGTGGCAATGTCGGTGAAGCGGACCTCCGGCGCCTGCCGGGACCGGCGGCCGGTAGCGTAGTCGGCGGCGGGCGGGCGGGCGTACTCCGCCGCCGGCACCGGCGCCTGCTCCTCCTCCTGAGAACAGGCCGTCAGCAGCGCGGCGGCCATTAGTACTGCCAGCCGCATCAACCGACCCCTTCCGGCGCCGCGTTGTCACCGGCGTTCTCCGCCGTTGGCGCCACCAGCAGATGGATATGTATCGGCTGCACCTCCCGGTTGTCGTCCGGATGCTGCAGGCGGTAGGTGCGGGTGAGCTCCTGCGCCGACTCGTCGATCTGGTAGGTCCGGTAGGCGGCCTCCGCGGCGCCGGCCTCCACCTTGCGCCCCAGGCCGCGCAGCGCCAGCATCCGGTGGTAGTGGGCGACCCGGTCCTCCGGGTCGATCGCCAGGACGCGATCGAGGGCTTCCAGCGCCGCGTCGAACTGTTCGTCCAGGTAAAGCACGCGACCGAGATTGCGCCAGGCCAGGCGGTCTTCCGGGAAGTCGTGCAGGACGCGGCGATAGGCGCTGGCCGCGTCGCCGTAGCGCCCGTCCTCCTGCAGGACGACTCCCCATACCCAGGCGGTCTGGGCATTGCCGGCGTCCAGCTCCTCGCACCGGCTCAGGTATTCGTAGGCTAGCTCAAGACTGCCGTCGCGCAGCGCCACCCGCGCCAGGTTGCGGGGGCCGTCGAGCCGCTTGGGCGCCAGCTCCGCCACCTGCGCGAAGGAGCGGGCGGCCCCCTTGGTATCCCCCTGCAGCAGCAGGCCGATGCCATGGTCGTTGAAGCGTTCCCAGTCCGCGGCTGGCAGGACGACCGACATGTCCTGCAGAGCCGGTGTGGCCGCCACAGTCAGCCGCAGCTCGGCAGCGGCGATCTCAGTGATCGGCAGGTCCGGCACCCGGTCGAAGCGGGCAAAACCCTCCGGGTTGGTGGCGTAGGCGAACTCGGTGTAGGCACGATCGAACTTGCGCCACATCAGCCGCGCCCGCAGGGTGGCGGTGGAACCGGCGAGAGCGGCCGGGATCTCAACCCGGAAGTGGGCAACATCGGCGGTTCCAGGGCCGATCACGCGCACGTACACCGGCGCGACGATGTCCTGGGCGTTGCGCCGGTGGATCGCCTCGCCCCGGGCGTCGACCATCAGGGCCTTGTAGAAGTGGGCGGCCGGGTCGACGTGGCCATCCGGCCGGAGGCCACCACTCAACGACAACCGCTGCCCGTCGCCGTCCAGCAGCGACACTTCCAGCCAGCCCTCGTTCGAGTCGTTGGTGCCGCCCGGAAAGGTGTGTCCCACTCCCAGGTTGCGGACCACCACGTCGAACTCTAGCGCCTCGCCGGCGACGACGCGGGACGGATGCCGTTCCGGCGCGAACGTCATCCTCTCGCCTCGCTTGAGGGCAAAGATATCGACGCGCAGCTTGCCGTCCTGTAGAAACTGCTCGGTGCGATGGATGGTCTCCTGGTCGCCGCGCAGGAAGGGCAACGCCGTGTTGACGGCGAGAAACCGGTGCGAGCGGACGGTGCCATCGCGGGCGGAGACATCGCCTAATGGCGCCGGCTCCCGCGGCATGTGGCAGTCCTGGCACACCCGCTTGGCCGGCGGCAGGTAGAACGTGCGCGACGCGTTCAGGGACACGCCGCTGTCGTGCCAGTTGTCGTATTCGTTTTGGCCGCGCAGCCATCGATAGCCGTTGACCCGGGTGTCGAGACTGACCTTGTGGCAGGTGGCGCAGTACTCGGATGTGCGGAAGACCGGCTTGAGCATCTGCCGCTTGTGCACCGTCGGCCGCGCCTTCAGGGCCGTATCGTGCAGGAAGCCGCGCAGGTCAGTGCCGGCGTCGGCGAACAGGTACGGGTCCTCCTGGGCGTCGGCGATGTTGTAGTTGCCGTTACCGGTGTTGTCGTGGATGTGGTCGATGGCGTGGCAGGCCAGGCAGGTGAGCCCGGCCTGGGCCTGGGCCGTGGTTCGGTCGATCGTCTCGGTCATCTGCCCGGCCAGCATCAGCGCCGGGTCGTGGCAGCCGGAGCACCACTTCGACTTCACCCGGCCCTCGCGCCCGTGCAGCTCGGGAAAAGCATCCAGGTGCTTTTCGAGCTCCTCGTTGCCGTGCATCGACGTGGACCGCATGTGGTTTATGGTCGCCTCGTAAAACGGGTTGTTAAAGGAGGCGAAGCGATGGGCCGACCGCGACCACTGCTCGACGATGTCGGGGTGGCAGCGGTCACAGGTCTCGGCTCCGATCATTTCCTCGGCGACGAAGCCGTTGCGCTCGATGTCGGCGGCCAGACGGGCCGCCTCCGGCAGGTCACCGCGGGTGATGATGCGGGACGGCAGGTAATCACCGGTGGTGGTCGTCGTCGCGGCCGGAAAGAACGGGCTCCGTGGCGGCACGAAGTTGGCCGGGATGAAGTCGGCATCGCTGTGATCTGCGACCACCCGGTCCTTGGCGCCCGGGCCACGGTGAGTGCCGCTGGCGAACGCACGTTCCGCCGCCACCGTGTACTGGTCGCTGTCGTAGCTGAGGCCGTGGATGGCGATCGCCGCCGCCAGCGTCGCGGCGGTGGCAGCCGGCACCAACCTCCGGCTCAGACGCGAAGGCTTCCAGAGCGAGACCTGGCGGTGGATCAGATAAAACACGGGCAACAGCAGCGCCGCGCCCACGTGGATCCAGAACGCCCAAGCGTTCTCGCGGCTGTTGGCGGCGCTGAGGATGAAGAGCCCGGTGACCGAAAGAATCAGGCCGAGCAGCAGGGTGATCAGACCGGTGTAAATCGCCCGCACCCGGCTGCGCCGCCACACTGCCGGCAGGTGCCAGCCGACAAAGCCCAACCCCAGCAGCATCAGCACCAGGCCGACGCCGGTGTGGGAGAGCACCATGCCTTGGTAAAACTTGGGCAGGGAGAGGTCGGAAACCGCGAAGTACTGAATGTCCAGGGCGTCGGCCAGCCGGTTGGTCGACAGGTAGAGGGTGTCGGCCAGCATGAAGACGGCGAGGACGACGACGAGCTGGAGTAGCCGCTTCTGGCGCGGGCCAATACGGCTCGGGCGCTGGTCGCCGCGCGGGGGACGGGCCTGGGTCATGTCAGAAATTCGTGCGTCTGCCGCGCCACGATCAGCTCCTCGTCGGTCCGCAGGGCGTAGATCGCAACCCCGCTGTCGTCGGCGTGCAGCGCGCAGCTGCCGGCGACGGCGTCCGGGCTCTGGTTGTTGCGCTCGGGGTCCAGCCTTGCCCCTAGAAAGTCGAGCCCGGCCAGCACCTGCTGCCGCACGGTGCGGGAGTTCTCCCCGATGCCACCGGTGAAGCTGATCGCCTCCAGCCCGCCCAGCTCCACGACGTAGGCGCCGAGGTAGTCGCGTACCGCAGTGGTCAGAACTTCGATGGCCAGCGCGCACCGAGGGTCGCCTGCCGAGGCCCGCGCCTCGATGTCACGCACGTCGTTGTGGCCGCACAAGCCCAGCAGACCGCTGGCACCGCTGCACTGCTGCAGCACCTGCTCGAAGCTCAATCCCTCCTCGCGCATCACCAGCTCCAGCGCAAACGGATCGAGATCGCCGATGCGGTTGTTGTGCGGAACACCCCCCTGCGGCGTGAGCCCCATGGAGGAGCCGCGAGAGACGCCGTCGTCGATGGCACACAGGGAGGAGGAACCGCCCAGGTGGCAGTTGATCTGTCGCAGGCGGCCGGGACCGTTCAGCTCGCGGACCTTCTCGGCGGCGTAACGGTGGCTGGCGCCGTGAAAGCCGTAGCGCCGGATTCCGTACTGCTCATACCACTCGTAGGGAACGGCGTAGAGCTGCCGGCGCAACGGCACCTGGCCGTGGAAGGCGCTCTCGAAGCAGCCGATCAGACGGGCGGCCGGCACTACCGCGGCAAACTGCCGGATCGCCGCCACGTAGGCTGGGTTGTGGGCAGGGGCTAGCGGGTAATAGGCGATCATCCGCTCGACGACGTCGTCGTCCAGGTCGACGACGCCAGTGACGGCACCCGCGTGCACAGCCTTGAAGCCCACCGCCTCCAGCTCGGCCGTCGACGCCATCACTCCTTCGGGACCCACCAGCCGGCCCAGCGCCTCGTCGATGGCAGCGGCGTGGTCGGGCAGGTCACATTCCAGCTCGATCTCGTCCCCTTCACCGAAGCAGAATTCGTGCACGCTGCCGCTACCGCCAATGCGGTCCATGCCGCCGCGCGCCAGCACCCGCGCCGCGGGCATGTCGTAGAGCTTGTATTTGAAGGAAGTGGAGCCTAGGTTGGCGACCAGGACCCGCATCATCTGCTCAGGGCCGACTCGGACTGCCGTCGGGAAGCCGCGTCTGCGTCCAGACGTCCACCTGATCGACGCAGGGATAACGGGTGGCCAACTCTTCGTCGACATCGATCCCGAGCCCGGGCGAATCGTTGGCGTACATGTAGCCGCCACGCACTTCCGGCGTGCCCGGGAAGACCTCGTAGACCTCCGGGCTGAAGCGGCACCACTCCTGCACGCCGAAGTTGGGGGCCCACAGATCCAGGTGGAGATTGGCGGCGTGCCCTACGGGCGACGTGTCGCCGGGACCGTGCCAGGCGGTGCGCACACCGTACATGTTAGCAAAGGCGGCCACGTGCCGGGCCGGCGTGATGCCGCCCATCTGGCTCACGTGCATGCGGATGAAATCGATCAGCCTGCCTTCGATCAAAGGCTGCCACTCGCGCGGGTTGTTGAACAGCTCGCCCATGGCGATCGGGGTCGCGCACTGCTGGCGGATGTTGCGGAACCAGTCCAGGTCCTCCGGGGCCAGCGGGTCTTCGAGGAAGAACAGCTTGAAGCACTCCATGTCCTTGGCGAAACCGACCGCATCGATCGGGGTCAAGCGCTCGTGGATGTCGTGCAGCAACTCCACCTCGTCACCGACGGCGTCGCGCACGGCCTCGAACAATTCCAGGTGAGCGCGCACGTAGGCCCTCGGGTTGAAGTAGGCGCCGGGCTGCGCCCCGTCCGGTCTCGGGATCTCCGACTCCACGCCGCCGTAGCCGCCCAGCTGTACCCGGATGTGGCGATAACCTTCGGCCTGTAGCTGCCGCACGCTGTCGATGGCCGCCTCGACGCTGTTGCCGCCGGCGTGCGAGTAACACGCGGCCGCCTCGCGGCACTTGCCGCCCAGAAGCTGGTAAACCGGCATGCCCGCCCGCTTGCCCTTGATGTCCCAGAGCGCCTGGTCGACGCCGGAGATGGCGTTGGTCAGCACCGGTCCGTTGCGCCAATAGCTATGCACCATCGCCATCTGAAAGATCTCTTCGATGCGGTCGACGTCGCGGCCAATCAGGTAAGGCTTCAGATGCTGCTCGATCGCCGCATGGACAGCCCGGAAGCGCTGGGTGAAGGTCGCACAGCCGACACCGTGAAGACCAGGCTCGGAGGTGATGACCTTGACGACGACCAGATTGATGCCCCCCGGGCGCGTGAGAATCGGGACTACGTCGGTAATGTGTACGGGTGGCGTCATCGGGATGAATTGACGAATGGTGTCGAAGCTGCGGTCTCCGGGTAGGGTACGGCCCGGGTCGCGTTCTTGTCAACCAACCCGGACGGGGTTAATTTCTTCCAGTTAATGACCGTCTTTGAAGCACTCCTGCTCGGTGTCGTCCAGGGCCTCACCGAGTTTCTGCCGATCAGCAGCACCGCTCACCTTCGCGTCGTCCCCCACTTCCTCGGTTGGCCCGATCCTGGCGCTGCCTTCTCCGCCGTCGTCCAGCTGGGTACCCTGTTGGCGGTCTTTATCTACTTCGCCGGCGACATCCGCCAACTCATCGCCGCCGCCATCGACAGCCTGCGACATCGCGACCTGAACCACTCCAACCACGCCCGCCTGGCCTGGTCGATCCTCCCCGGTACACTGCCGATCGCAGTGCTGGGGCTGGCCTTCCAGGGCTTCATCGAGAGCGACGCTCGCAGCCTCCAGCTGATCGCCACGGCCCTGATCCTGCTAGGCGCCCTGCTGGGCGTGGCCGAGCGAGTCGGGCCGCAGCGGCGGACCATGGCCGACCTGGGATTCTGGCACGTCCAGGTCATCGGGCTCTGCCAAGCGCTGGCGCTGATCCCCGGCTGCTCGCGCTCGGGTTCGACGATCATGGGCGGACTCTTCATCGGCCTGGAGCGGGCGGCCGCCGCCCGGTTCTCGTTCATCCTTGGTCTGCCGGCAATCGGCGCCAGCGGCCTGCTGCAGCTGGGCTACCTGATCGAGACCGGCATCGGCGGCGCGGGTCTGGTGGCCGTCGCCCTGGGTGTGGGCGCGGCCGCTGTCAGCGGCTACCTCAGCATTGGCTTTCTCCTCCGCTTCCTCGCCACACATCGCACCGATCTGTTCTCCGCCTATCGCATCGTCCTGGGCGGTGTCATCCTGCTTACCATCGCCTGAACGGCGCAAAACAAGGAGAATCAAATGTATCCCAACCCATTGAAGCAGAAGCTGCAGCGCGGCGACCTCGTGCTCGGCACCTCGTTGTCGGCGCCGACGCCGCTGGTGACCGCAATCCTGTGTAAGACCGGTGTCGACTTTATCTGGATCGATACTGAACATCAGGCGTGGGCCACCGAGACGATTGAGACCCTGCCGGTGCAGATGCGCCACGCCGGAGTCGCGCCGATGATCCGGGTCGCCGAGAGCAACGGCGCCCTGATCAAGAAAGCCTGCGACGTCGGCGGCGTTGCCATCATGGTGCCGCAGATCAGCACGGCGGAAGAAGCGGCGCAGGCCGTCTCCTACGTGAAGTACCCGCCTTTGGGCGAGCGCGGCCTCACGCCGACGTGGAGCGTCGCCGCCGGGCTGGATTTCAACGAGGTGATAAAGACCGCCAACGACGAGATCGTCCTCGTCCTGCAGCTAGAAACCCAGGCGGGGTTCGAAAACCTGGACGAGATAAAGCAGGTACCGGGTATCGATGTGATCCTGGTCGGTCCGCTCGATCTGTCCGCCTCGGTGGGCACGATCACCAACACCGGGTCCGAGGAGGTCCAGGCCATCATGCGCGAGGTGCCCCGCCGGCTCGAGGGCAGCGGCATTGTCACCGGGACTACCCTCGTGAACGTGGCCGAGATGCAGCAGAAGATCGAGTGGGGTTTCCGATTCATGAACTGCGGCAGCGCCATCGGCTACGGCGCCGAGATCGTGCGGCAGAACCTGGAGACGCTGCGGGGGTAGGCGCGCACCCGTCGGACTGGCAATCAGGCAGGGCCGATGAGGGCGGCGACGCTGCCCCAACGTCTCGTCGCTAAAACTCTTGGTCAGATAGCAGTAGGCGCCGGCGTCTTGGGTCAGCGGGTACTCTTGCCCGAGAGGACGAACCAGATCGTCTGCAGCATGATCTTGAAGTCCAGCTTCAGGGATAGATTCTCGATATAGTACAGGTCGTACTCGACGCGACCCCGGGCGATCCCGACCCAGTCCTTCGAATCCATATCGAACTGGTGCTTGGACTGCGCCCACCCGAGCAGGCCGGGCCGCACATTGAAACGCCGCATGTAGAACGGTATGTGCTCGCGGAACTGCTCGACGAAGTAGGGGCGCTCCGGCCGCGGACCGACCAGGCTCATGTCGCCCCTGAGGAAATTGAGACACTGGGGCACTTCATCCAGATGCAGCGCGCGCAGGCCCACGCCGACGCGGGTTATACGCGGATCCCGGTCACCCACCCAGACCGGCCCGGTCCCCGCTTCAGCGTCGGTCACCATCGAGCGGAACTTGAACATCGTGAACGGCCGCCCACCCCGGCCCACCCGCTCCTGGCGGAAGAGGATGGGTCCAGGAGATTCCACCTTGATGGCGATGGCAATCAGCAGCCATAACGGCGCCAGCAGGATCCCGACCGCGATGGCTACGGTGATGTCGATGAAGCGCTTGGCCGCCTCTTCCCATGGCGACATCAACTCCGGTCGCATCTCCATCAGCGGCACGCCGTAGATCTGGTTGGTGCGCACGTGGCCGGTGACGATGTCGTAGAGATCGGGAGTGATGCTGAAGCTCACCGGGTAACCCTCGGTGGCGTTGACGATCTCGAGCACCTCCTCGTGGGAGTTGGATTGGAGTGCGATCAGCACCGCCTCCACCGCGTGGTCGCCGACGATCTGTCTCAGCTCCCGCTCTGACCCCAGCACCGGGAGCCCCTCCACCTGCTCCTTCTTCTCCTCGTCGCGGGCACTGACGAAACCGACGATGTTGAAGCCCTGTGCCGGGGACGACCGTAGATCGTGCAAAAGCCGCACGCCACGGCTATCACTGCCGACGATGACCGCGTTGTGCTGGCCGATGCCGCGTACCAGCAGCTGGCGCTGGAAGCTGCGGATGGCAACCCGACCGCCGGCGACGAGCACCACCAGCGTCAGCCAATAGCTGAACATCAGCGCCCGGGTCAGCGGCAGCGGGTCCTTGGGGTCGAAGGTAACGACGAACCAGAGCAGCGTGCCGATGGTGACTACCTTGAAGGCGTTAATGATCTCGTCGAAGCGCGACTGGGTATGCTGGTCCCGGTACATGCCGTTGAGCACCATCAGCAACATCCAGCACAAGTAGATTGTCGCCAGCACGTCGTAGTACCAGAACAAGGTGAAGAAGAAGGTGGGGCTGGCGGCGGTGCCGGGGTGAGCTTCCCGCCAGGCCAGCTCGATCCCGACGGGGATCTTGCCACCGATGAACTTGAGCCAGAGCAGCATGATCGACGCGGCGTTGATGGCGAAGAAATCGCTGAATAGCAGCAGTATTTTCTCGCGTGTTGTTGACATTGGCGCTACCGGCCGTCCTCCACGCCCACCGACCGCGTTCCCAACTGGGCGACGTTGACCGCGGGCAGCCCCAGCTGCACGAGCTCCTCTTCGGGGACGATCCCCTGCCGCGTGATCAGCAGCATGTCCGCCCGCTGCCGCAGGGTCTGCCAATCCACCAGGCGATCGGCGAAGTCGGGCAGAACCCGGGTTAGATAATTCAGGTTGGTTCCGATGAGCATGTCGACGACGATCTCCGGCTCGTGCACGACCACTTCCTTGCCGGCGGCGAGCAGTTTCTCGACCAGCCTCATCGCCGCGCTTTCCCGCAGATCGTCGGTGTTGGGCTTGAATACCAGGCCGACCATGCCGATGGTGCCGGTGTCGCCGGTGATCAGCTCGCCGGCGATCCGCTCCAGGTGGGCGTCGTTGCTCGGCACGATCGCATCGTGCACCGGCAGCTGCAGACCGTGCTGCGCGGCCAGGTAGTTGAGCGAGCGCACGTCCTTGGGCAGGCAGGAGCCGCCGAAGGCGAAGCCGGGGCGCAGGTAGGCACTGGAGATGTTGAGCTTGGTGTCCAATGCAAATGCGCTCATCACCCGTGCCGGGTCGGCCTCCAGCTTCAGTGCCAACGCTCCGATCTCGTTGGCGAAATCGATCTTGAGCGCGTGGTAGGCGTTGCAGGCCAGCTTGAGCAGCTCCGCCTCCTGGTAGGTGACCGTTACCAGCGGGGCCTCGACCCCCCCGTAGACCTTGGCGATCGTCTCCGAGTCGAGGTCTAACTCGCCGGCACCAGCCGCGACGCCAGTGCCGACGATGGTGAACGGTGCCTGGCGGAAGTCGGCCAAGGCGCTGCCCTGGCGCAGGAACTCGGGATTGAAGTAAAGCTGGAGTCGCTCCCCCACCTTGCGCTCTGCTGCCGCCTCCAGGCAGGGCCGCACGCGATCCCGCGTCGTACCTGGTGGCACCGTGCTGCGCAGCAGGACGGTGAAGTCGCGATCGGTGCCACGCAGGCCGCAACCGATCTCCTCGGTGACAGCAAGCACGTAGGAGAGGTCAGTACCCTCCTCCAGCGTCGTCGGCGTGCCAACACAGATGAGGGCGACGTCGCTGGCCGCCACGCCCAGCTCCGCGTCGGCAGTCACCGTCAGGCTACGCGCATCCAGGACCTGCGCCAGGCTTTCATCCAGGCCCGGTTCCCTAATGGGCGGAATGCCCTGCTTGAGTCGTTCGATCTTAGTCGGGTCCTTGTCGACGCCCCAGACCCGATGGCCGCTCGCTGCCAAACAGACAGCGGTGACCGAACCAACGTACCCCAGACCAAACACCGATATATTCATCTGCTGCGCCCCTGCCTCATGGCCCTTCTCGGGGATCCTGCGCGTCGCGGCCTTTCTTCTTCGCCACCTCATCCTCGAACATCTGCTCCAGACGCTCGAAGTGAATTTCCCAAGTCCAGTGCGCCTCGATGAAACGGCGCCCGGCCGCGCCCAAACGCCGCCGCAGCCCCTCGTCGGCCAACAGCCGGATCACCTGGTCGGCGAACTCATCCGCGCTCTCGCCGGCAAGCAGGTGCTCGCCCAGCTCTGCCCTGATGCCCTCGTTGGCCACCGGCGTGACGACCATCGGCAGCCCGCAGGCCATCCCCTCGAGGACCTTGTTCTGCAGGCCGGCTCCGGCCCGCAGCGGATCGATGCCGACGGCGGCGCGGCGCAGCCAGAGGTAGACGGATTCCACCTCGCCGGTGACCTCGACGCCTGCGTCACCGGCCAGGGCGAGAATGCTGGGGTCGGGACTGGCGCCAACGATATAGAAAACAGCGTCCGGAAACCGCTCCCTGACGCGGGGGAAGATGTCCCGGTAGAAAAAGATAGCGGCATCCACATTGGGCCGGTAGTTCATGTTGCCCGAGAACACGATCGAGTGGGTCTCGCGCCCAGCCGGAGTCGGCTCCGCGTCCAGCGTCACCCCGTGGGGGCACTCGAAGAAGCGGGAGTCTGGTTCCGGACTGATCGCAGCGCGGTCGACATCCGAGATCACCAGGCTGCGGTCGAAGCGCTCCAGCAGGTCGCGCTCGAATGCCCCCAGGCGCGCGGCCTCGTGTTTGAAGGCGAGGCCATAGATCGGATTCCGCTCGTACTGCGCCAGCCGCTCGTAATTGAGCCGCATCGAGATCTGCATCGCCAGAACCCGCACCGCCTGCGGCGCCCGGGTCATCTCCGTCAGGTACCGGGCCGCTCGCACCGTGTGGGCGTACAACACGTCGTAGTCGCAGCCGGCAGCCAACTCATCGACGGCGGCGCTCACGGCCGGGGAGTAGAACCAGACCGCCTGCAGGGGTTGGCGGCGCAGCACCGCGCCAGCACCGTTGATAAAGCTGCGCGCGGGTGAGACCGGCACGGTGCGCAGCGTGCGGCAGAATGGCCTGATCGCGT
>Ga0310344_10003666_pt1 | contig 11406 bp, 6 predicted proteins | sample HC15DNA20200_MG_FD_203801 | JGI IMG/M metagenome (GOLD analysis project Ga0310344, IMG submission 203801) | Marine microbial communities from station ALOHA, North Pacific Subtropical Gyre - HC15-DNA-20-200_MG | ecosystem: Environmental > Aquatic > Marine > Oceanic | place: Pacific Ocean: North... | reverse complement strand
AAGCAAAATAAACTGCCATGTAGAGCACGAGTAAAAGAGTTACAAAATAAGATAGGATAGGATGCATCCCACCATAAGAAATCATTGTATTTTTCACCCAGTTTACACTAAGACCATATGCAACAATCCCGGTTAAAAGACCTAGTCGAAAAGCCTGATGAGGACTCTTTCTATAGATAGAAAAAAAGAATGGGATTAAAAAACAAAATGATAACTGACTTAATTTAAAAGGAGGAAAAGAAAGATAAAACAAAACTCCAGAAAAGATGGATAGAATAATACTTCTTGAATTAGAAAGATATACTTTAAATTTATACATATTACTTTACTATACTAGATGGTAAATTAGATTCTCCCAAATGATCACGAATCGCATTTACAAGTTCAGTACTGATTCCCTCAATTGCATACAGTTCTTCGTCAGTCGCGGAAGAAACTCCAGCGACTCCACCAAATTCTTTTATAAGAGCTTTCCTTTTCTTTGGTCCTAAACCTTTTATATTAGTTAAATTATTTTCGAAATTTTTTCTCTTTCTCTCTTTACGATGATAAGTAATAGCAAATCTGTGAACTTCATCCCTAATTCTTTGAATTAAGTGTTTTTCTGCACTATCTTCATCGAATTTTATAGGTGTTTTCTCCTCAGGAATATAAATTACATCTCTATCTGCTTCATTTCCAGAACTTCTTCCCTTAGATATCGAACAAACACTTATAAAAGAATCTAAATTTAATTTCTTTAAAACTTCTAAAGCTGAATTAAGTTGACCTTTTCCTCCATCAATCAATAATAAATTTGGCATCGATTTTTCTTCACTCTTTAATCTCTTCAAACGTCTATAAACAATTTCTTTAATCGATAAATAATCGTCTGGCTTTTTTATTGGATATCTTATTTTATACCTTCGATAATCTTCATGAAATGGCAAACCATTCTTAAAAGAAATACTTGCACCAACCAATGAATTTCCCTGTAAGTTTGAGATATCAAAGGCCTCTATTCGTTCAGGATATTTTTCTAATTTCAACTTCAATTGAATTTCTCTTAATGCATTACCTAAGAGCAATTCTTCATTTTCTTTAGATTCTATTTCTTCCAAAGCATTTAGACATGCCATTTTAAGCAATTTATACTTTGTGCCTTTTTTAGGTATCTGAATTTTTACTTTCTTGCCCTTTTTAATAGAAAGCCATTTAGTAAGAACACATAAATCGTCTGGAGAATTAGATAATAGAATTTCCTCTGGGATAAGAGTTTGCATATTATAATACTGTTTAACAAAACTTGAGATTAACTCTTTATTCGATATTTCATCTTTGACTTTAAATGAAATATTTCTGTCGCCAAGCAATCTCCCTCCTCTTACAAAGAAGATACGAAAAGACGCATGATTTGATTTCGTATCAAAACCGATTATGTCTTGATCACAATTTTTAGAATATAAAACTTTCTGATTTTGCAAAACGTATTCGATACTCTTCAAATTATCACGAATTCTTGCAGCATTCTCGAATCTCATTTCTTCAGAACATACTTCCATTTCTATACGTAATCTATTTATTAATTCTCGATCTTTGCCTTTCAGAAAATCAATTGTATTCTTTACACAAATATCGTATTGGGTTTTTGTTTGTAATCCATCACAGGGACCAAAACAGCTTTTCATTTGAAAATAAATACATCTTTCCGACGTTTTATCCTCTATTCCACCAATACATGATCTTATGTAGAAAGTTTTTTGCAAAAATTTGACTGTTCTTCTTAAATTACTTGTGGATGGAAATGGTCCAAAATAAAGATTATTATCATCTAATACTCTTCTTACAATCATTAAACGAGGAAATTCTTCAGATGTAGTAAATTTAAGATAAGGAAAACTTTTTCCATCTCTTAATTGAATATTATATAAGGGTTTATACTCTTTTATAAAATTATTCTCTAGAACTAAAGCCTCTACTTCATCAAAAGTTACTATATACGAAATTTCTGCGATATCCTTTATCATTTTTGAAATCCAGGGACTTCTTCCATGATGATCTGAAAAATAACTTTTAACCCTAGACCTTAGTTTTGAAGCTTTTCCGACATATAAGACATTACTTCCCGAATCTCTAAAAATATAAATCCCCGGTTTTAGAGGTAAAATTTTAAATGTTTCTCGATTCGAAGTAGAGCGAAGTTCAAACTTTCTTTCTTTGAAATTTAAAGTATTCATAGCATCAACCCTTAATTCCTAGTTGTTTTTTTTCAAAAGCAAAAATTTTATCTCTTAAAAGAGCAGCATGTTCAAAATCTAATTTTTTAGCTGCCTCCCTCATTTCTAATTTTAATTTTTTCAAATCAAGTTTTTCCTCTTCTGTAAAATATTCCATATCTTTTACCGATTCTATCGTATTCAGATTCTCTCTCACCTTAATCGTATCTCCACTACTCAATAAAGGATTCAATCTTTTTTGTATTGATTTAGGAGTTATACCTTTTTTCTTATTATTTTCTGATTGTATCTCTCTTCGTCTATCCATTTCTTTGATTGCATTACTCATACTTCTTGTTATTTTATCAGCATACATAATAACTTTTCCATACAGATGTCTAGCTGCTCTTCCCGAAGTCTGTATTAGAGCAGTTTCTGATCTAAGGAAACCTTCTTTGTCAGCATCAAAAATTGCTACTAACGCTACTTCCGGAAGATCAAGTCCTTCTCGAAGTAAATTAATTCCAATTAAAACATCAAACTCTCCGGCTCTAAAATCTCTAAGAATACTTACTCTCTCAACTGCGTCTATATCACTATGCAAATATCTGACTCTTAATCCAATATCATCATAATACTCTGTAAGATCTTCAGAAAACCTTTTGGTTAGGGTAGTAGCTAGAACTCTATCTCCTCGTAAAACAACTTTCTTTACCTCGGAAATCAAGTCATCTACCTGTGATTTTGCCGAACGAATTTCAACAATCGGATCAATTAAACCCGTAGGTCTAATAATCTGTTCTACTACAACATTTGCACTTTCAGAAATTTCGTAATCACTTGGAGTAGCAGAAACAAATAAAACTTCTTTTAATTCTGCTTCAAATTCATTAAATTTAAGAGGCCTATTATCTAATGCTGATGGAAGTCTAAAACCATGAGATACCAAGGTTTCTTTTCGAGATCTATCTCCATTATACATTGCGCGAAATTGAGGCAGAGTTTGATGGCTTTCATCTATAATAATTAAAGGGTCATACTTAAAATACGAAAATAGAGTAGAAGGTTTTTCCCCTTCTTTTCGTGCATCAAGATGTCTGCTATAATTTTCAATCCCATGACAAAAACCAACTTCTTTTAACATTTCCAGGTCTTCTCTAGTTCTATCACTTATACGTTTACCTTCAAGAAATTTCTCTTCTTTTTCAAGAAATTTTATTTGCTGATACATCTCTTCCTCTATCTTATCAATGGCAAAAGTGAGTCTCTCTTCAGGAGTTATATAATGGCTATTTGGGTACAGTTCTAAATGATCAATTTCTTCCCCTTTAGATATTCTTAAATGATCTATCTTAGACATTTTATCAATTTGATCTCCGAATAGTTCAACTCGAACAATATATTCATCTATGTGAGGAAGATGTATTTCTATAACATCTCCTCTAACTCGAAAAGAAGAACGTAAGAGTTCAATGTCATCTCTTCGATATTGTATTTTCACTAAATCTTTTATTAATTCTTCACGATTAATAAACATTCCCTTCTGTAATATCAAATGTAGATCAGTAAAATCAGAAGGAGCGCCTAGACCATAAATTGAACTAACACTAGCAACTACTAAAACGTCTTTTCTTGTTAATGCAGAAAGGGTTGCAGAATGTCTAAGTCTATCAAGTTCATCGTTAACAGATGCATCTTTCTCAATAAACGTATTAGTTCTAGGGACAAATGCCTCTGGTTGATAATAGTCATAATAACTAACAAAATATTCTATAGCGTTGTTAGGAAAGAAATCCTTGAACTCATTATAAAGTTGAGCGGCAAGAGTTTTATTGTGAGCTAATACTAAGGTAGGCTTATTTAATTCCTGAACAACGTTAGCCATTGTAAAGGTTTTTCCAGAACCAGTTACTCCTAACAATACCTGTTTTTTATTTCCATTTTGAAAATTTTTTACTATTTTCTTAATAGCAGATGGCTGATCCCCAGTTGGAACAAAATCAGAGAAAAGTTGAAAATCATTCATTAGGGGAACCTTTTGAAAAAAAATAATCTATTTCAGGAAAAATGAAAGTGATAAAAGAGAAGATTAAAAATATTTTGTCCAATTCTCAGTAGAAAATATTACAGAAGATTTCCCAAAACTACCAATCAATGGAAAAATCGGTTGCGTTGGTTTTGAAATAAGAACCATCCCTATTTCCTCTGGAAGACAATTACCTTTTCTAGCATTACATACTCTACAACTACAAACTACGTTTTTCCAAGTAGATTCTCCTCCCTTAGAACGGGGGTAAATATGATCTAGCGTCATCTCTCCATCAGATGAACCACAATATTGACATGTGAATTGATCTCTTCTTAAGACATTCTTTTTACTAAATGGTACTTTTTTCTTTCTTATTTTCAAATAAACATATTTCTTTAGCCTTATTACCGAGGGAAGGAAAAATTGCGAGGTCTCACTCCTAATTTCAAATTCACCTGACTCAACAACCTCTGCTTTTCCAAGAAGACTCATCTTTATAGCGCGTTTAGCTCCACAGACATTTATCGGTTCATAACTTTGATTTAGAACTAGAACACGAAAGGATTCCATAAAAAAATCTCCTAGATAAAACTAGAATTTAAATATAACCTATTTATGGTAAAACATCACTTTAGCCGTCGAAATTATTAAAATAAAAAAAGTAAGTTAGAGAATAATTAGGAGTAAATAAAAATTAAAATAACTTACAATTAAAGTAAAATCATTTTAATCTTTCTGGATAACTGCAAATGACTTTTTTAAGAAAAATATTAAAACTTCACATATTTAAATTTATTTTAATTTTATTTTTCTCTCTCGGAATTTTTTTTGGTGCAGGAATTTCCTTCTTCTTCGAATTTTCTGAACTTGACCGATTAAAAAACTATCAACCAAACACTACTACTAGGATTTTCGATTCTAATAGAAAACTAGTTGCAGAACTTTATCTCGAGAGAAGAGAACCAACTTCTTTATCAAAAATACCAATTCGACTTAGACAAGCTTTTTTAGCTATAGAAGACGCAAGATTTTATGAACATCCTGGAGTAAGTTATCCTGATATTATAAGAGCATTTTTTGTAAATATACGAAGTGGTCGTTTTGTGCAAGGAGGTAGTACAATTACTCAACAATTAGCTAAAATACTTTTTCTTACACCTGAGAGGACATTAAGGAGAAAAGTTAAAGAAGCTTTAATAGCAATCGAAATTGAAAAACGATTTACAAAAGATGAAATTTTAGAATTTTATTTAAATCAAATATATTTAGGGAATGGGGCATACGGCGTACAAGCTGCTGCTAATATTTACTTCGGCAAAAAACTATCCGAACTTACTTTAGCGGAAAGTGCACTAATTGCCGGATTACCAAAAGCTCCCTCTAAGTTTAATCCTAGAAAAAATCCTAAAAAATCTATAGAACGACGAAATTTAGTCTTAAAGAGAATGTTAAGTGAAAAATTTATAAAAAACACAGAAAAAGAATCGGCTGAGGACGAGTTTCTTACATTAAATCCATTTACCTTAAACCAAATTCCTGAAACTGCTTATTTTGTTGAGCATGTTCGCAAACAGTTATCTAAAAGATATGGGAAAACAATTTACAGAAGTGGTCTTCAAGTTTATACAACACTTGATATATCTCTTCAAAAAGATGTCCATACAGCTCTTCTAAGAGGTATTAAAACCTTAAATAAAAAAAGAGGTTTTAAAGACGCTTCGAAAAAAACAAAAATACAACCCAGACTTGGAGATCGTTTTCAATTTAGAATTACAGAGATACGAAGAAAAAGGATTCTTGGAATTATTGGAATATATGAAGCACATATGGATATTCCAAAGAAAATCAATTACAAACTACTCAATGCAGGGGACATAGTTCTAGGTAAGGTTCAAAAGTTAAATAAAAAATCAAAAAAAGTCTTTTTAAAGTGGCAAGAAACTATACAAGGTGCAGTTATAGCTTTTGACCCAAGATCTGGTGCAGTTAGAGCAATGACAGGAGGAACAAATTTCAGACGTTTTAAATTTAATAGAGCTGTACAAGCTAAACGACAACCCGGTTCTGCTTTCAAACCAATTATTGTAGGAGGTGCTCTTTCCCTAGGTTACGGGCCAAATCATATTCTTATGGACTCCCCCTTTGTAGAACGAATTCCTGGGACAAAAAGAATTTGGAAACCTACTAATTATTCCGAGAAATTCTACGGTCCTGTTACTATGCGTAACGCTCTAGAGAAGTCACTGAATTTAGCGACTATCAAACTTTTAATTCAAATAAAACCTAAAAAAGCGATAAAATTTGCAAGAAGACTCGGGATACATTCAAAAATGTATCCTTACCTATCTCTAGCATTAGGTTCAATAGAAGTCACTCCTTATGAATTTATTTCTTCTTACATACCATTTGCTACAAACGGTATTTATGCACGTCCATATGAAATAGAGAAAATTGCTGACGATGAAAATCGTATTATTGAAAAATTTATTCCTCAATTCAATCTTGCGATAAGCCCAGAAACTGCTTTTCAAATGAAACTTTTACTTAGAGGAGTAGTTACTAATGGTACAGCCAAATTAGCAAAAAATATAAACCAATTTGTTGCTGGAAAAACCGGAACTACAAACAAGTATAAAGATGCTTGGTTCGTTGGATTTTCCAATGACTTAGTTTTAGGAGTATGGGTAGGTAAAGATAGCAACAAAAATATGGGATTCCGTGCTTCCGGAGGTACTGCAGCTCTTCCGATCTGGGTAGAAATAATGAATAAATGGATTAAGAGAAACGATGACAAATTTCGTTATCCAACTTCTCCTCCTAAGGTAAAACTTATTAAAATAGATTATAAATCCGGTTTTCTACCATCAAAAAAATGTTTTGGAAAAATTATTTCGGAAGCTTTTGTAGAGGGAACTGAACCAACAGAAAAATGCTCATAAAAACTTTTTAAAAATCTAATAACGCTTTAATAAATTCATTTGGATCAAAATCAACTAAATCTTGTACATCTTCACCAATACCCAAATATAAAACGGGCACCTTACTTTCATTGCTTGCAGAAACTATCATTCCTCCTTTAGAAGTGCCTTCTATTTTGGTCATAATTAATCCTGTTAATTGAATACAAGAATTAAACTCCTTTACCTGACTCAAAGCATTTTGGCCAGTATTTGCATCAATCACTAGAAAAACTTCATGAGGAGAATTTTCAATTACCTTACTACATACTCTATGTACTTTTTTAATCTCCTCCATTAGATTTTTCTTATTTTGCAGTCTCCCTGCAGTGTCAATTATAATTACATCTGTTTTCCGTGCATTACCTGATTCTAAAGCATCAAAAACCACAGACGATGGATCTGCTCCATCAGAACGACTTGCAAAATCACATCCAATTTTTTTGGCCCAAAAGTTTATCTGCTCAGTTGCTGCTGCTCTAAAAGTATCAGCACCAACTAACATTACTCTTTTACCCGTGGACATTTCTTTAAAAGCGAGTTTCCCAGCTGTGGTTGTCTTACCAACACCATTTACCCCAACTAGTAAGATCACCTTAGGTCCATTTCTTTGCTCTTCCTGAGATTTGGGTAGAGTTTGTATTTCAGGAAAAAAAGATAAAAATATTTTCTCCATACGTTTCTGTGTAGGCTCTTCTAAATTCTCTCTTGAACGTAATCTTTCTAGGACCTCAGATACTAAACTTGGCCCTAAGTCAGAAATATAGAGAGCTTCTTCAATTCTCTCATACATTTCTTCATCTATTTTATCCGTTTGAAAAATATTTTTTAATTTTGAAAATAGTTTATTTCTAGTTTGAGATAGACCTTTATAAAAACGATCCTTTTCAATTTCTTTCGATGCAAGGCCTTTTTTTTTACGTTCAAAAAACAAAACAAATCTCTTTTTGGTTAGGTATAAAAGGTTTAATTATGGAAATTTATTTATTTTTTTAACTTTGTTCGATTTTCTGCTCTTGTCTTCTATTAAGTTGAACTGAAACAACTTCAGATACTCCTTTTTCCCGTTGAGTTATTCCATATAACTGAGAAGCAAAAGACATAGTTTTCTTATTATGAGTAATGACAATAAATTGACTTCTATCCTCTAACTCTCCAATAACTTCTCTAAATCTTATAACATTAGCATCATCAAGAGTCGCATCTACTTCATCGAGCAAGCAAAATGGGCTTGGCCTCACTGAGAATACAGAAAATAGCAGAGATATAGCGGTCAGTGCTTTTTCTCCAGCAGATAGTAACATAATATTCGAAGGACGTTTCCCAGGAGGTCTCACCTCTATATCTACTCCACTTTCTAATGGTTTGTCAGGTTCTAACATAAACAATTTTGCCTGACCACCTGAAAATAATCTTCCGAAAATATCTTCGAAATGTGTTTGAACCTTTTCGAATGCATCTAAAAACTTTGTTTTTGTCGTTTGATCTAATTTTTCTATAGTCTCTTTTAAATTTGCAATCGAATGGTCGAGATCTTCTCTTTGCTCTTTTAAGAAAGAAAATTCTTCATTAACTTCATCATATTCTTGTGCTGCTAAATGATTAACTTCCCCTAATTTCAAAAATCTATTATTTAATTCTTCTAATTTCTCGTTTTTTTCCCTGTAGGAAGGTAACACTTCTTGAAATTCATCTACTTTTTCATCGACATTAACACCATGTTTCTCTAAAGCTTGGGTAACCATCGAATCTTTTTTAACTTGCAAAGTGGTTCTTGTTTCAGAAGCATTTGCCACCTTTTCAGAAATTTGATCGGATTCGATCCTTAAACTTCTTATGCTATTTCCTAACTCTCCATTCTGAATCTGAATACTTGTCAGATCTTTATCCTGCTCAATTTCACTTTCAATTATTTTTTTATTTTCAACCTCAAGATTTTTAGATTTTTCTTCAAAAGATTCTATACTCTTTTGAGTTTCTTCTCTCTTAATATTTATTTCATCTATATCTGAAGAACAACTTTCTTTGCGGAAACGACTTTTTTCTATGGATTCTCTAAGTCTATTCAGTTCACTTCCAATCGATAAAACTTTCCCGGAAAATTCTGTCAATGTTACACGCAACTTAGAGTGGACTCTTTCTTCAATAGAAACGAGTTCAATGTCTAACTGTCTCTTACTATCTAAAGAAACTTGCAATTCATCTTCAATAGAACGAAGTTCAGTCGAGACATGGGCACAATTAGATTCAGTTTCAGACAAACTTGTTTCATTATTTTGAATCTCTGTTCTTAGCTCTTCACATTTTCTTTTCCTTTCTAAAATTCCAGTCGTATCCAACTTTGATGACCCACACTCAAAAGAACCATTCGGATAAATAATCTCTCCATTTAAAGTAACCCAAGTTATATCCGATGGTCCTTTTAACCAAGAACTATATGCCACATCAAAATCTTCCACTATTACAACCCCACCTAGAAATTGCGAAATACAATCTTTTAACCCACTGTCACATGTTACTAAAGAATCAGCAGAGCCAAAAATTTTTTCAGATTTTATGATTTCAGAGAAGGTCCTTTTCCTTGCATTAATAGAAATTGCCAAAGCACGAATATCACCTTTCTTAGCAAAAGTTTGTATAGCAGAGAACGCATCATCTGAATTATCAACAATTACGCTAAATAAAAGCTCTTTTAAAATAGATTCAATAGCTCTTTCATATTTCTTTTCAACAATAATCGAATCGGAAAACAAACTTCGTACTTTTAAACCTAAACTAACAAAATCATTTATCCCTGCTCTTTGTTCTAGAGAAGAATTAATTGTAGATTGGATTGCCTGTAATAGAGTTCTTTTTTCTAAAATATTCTCCTTAAGTTCTGTAATTTTTGTTTCATAATCTGTTTTTGTTTGCTTTAATGCAGAGCATTTATTCTCAAATGCTGAAACTTCAGCATTTAATTTTTCCTGTGTAGTAAGAACTTCCTTAACTTGGGAGAAATATTCCTTGAGATTATCTTCAACTTTCTCATCAAAATATTGAGATAAATCACTGTTTTCTTTAACTGCTTTAATAAACTCCTTAAAAAGTAAATCTTCTCCTTTAGTTTTATCAACTAAATTTTTGAATTTATTTTCTTCCTCAATTAATATTATTTTTTCATTCTCAAACCTATTGATTTCTTCTCCCAATACAGAACTTTCATTTTCTCTTTTAAGTTTTTCTGCTGCTAGTTCTCTAAGTCTATTAAAAAATATTTCTTTCTGTTCTTTGAGACGAATCAATTCACCATCCACTTGAACCAATTTTTGTTTTGTATTCGAAATAAGTTCGGACTTTTCCTGAAGTTCTATTCTTACTCTTTCTCTATCAGATTCGATCGAAGAAATTTTAGAAAGAATAATTTGCTCATTTTCTTTTAGTTTTTCTAAATCTAGTTCCGCAGGTTTTAATTCATTTGTTATTTTTATGAAATCAAGAACTGAAACACATAAATCTAAATTTCTAATTTCTTCTTGATATTCTTTATAATACTTAGCCTTTCTAGCCTGACGACGTAAAGAATTTAATCTTGATTCTTTTTCGCCCATAACATCATCCAATCGAGTAAGATTACCCAAAGACAATTCTAATTTTCTCATTGCTTCATTCCTACGATTCTTAAACTTCATGATCCCTGCAGCTTCTTCAATCAGAAGTCTTCGATCCATAGGTTTGGAATTCACAAGTTCTTCTATTCTTCCCTGCTCAACTATAGAAAAAGTATCTAAAGAAACACCTGTATCAAGAAATAGATCGGTAATATCTTTCAATCTACAAAAATTCTTATTAATTAAATATTCACTTTCTCCTGAACGATACAAACGTCTTGTAACAACGATTTCTTCAAAATCCTTGTACTTAAGATCAGTAATAGAACCATTCAGTTCACTTAGCGTCATCGAAACTTCAGCCATTCCAATAGATTTTCTTTCTGAACTACCGTTGAAAATCACATCATCCATTTTCTTTGCACGCATATTTGTTGGAGCTTGTTCTCCAAGAACCCATCTAATAGCGTCAGACACATTACTTTTTCCACAACCATTTGGGCCAACAACCGCAGTCATTGGACCACTTAAATCAATTACTGTTTTATCAACAAAGGATTTAAAACCTTTCATCTCTATAGATTTTAACCGCAATGTATAACCTCAAAGGCGAAAAAATATATTTTTAAATTTTC
>Ga0310344_10003665_pt1 | contig 11407 bp, 10 predicted proteins | sample HC15DNA20200_MG_FD_203801 | JGI IMG/M metagenome (GOLD analysis project Ga0310344, IMG submission 203801) | Marine microbial communities from station ALOHA, North Pacific Subtropical Gyre - HC15-DNA-20-200_MG | ecosystem: Environmental > Aquatic > Marine > Oceanic | place: Pacific Ocean: North... | reverse complement strand
GCAGACATTGAAGGAAGTCGACTATCCGCATATGGTCATGCCCGACCACGTCCCTGGCATCTCTGGTCCCGAACCCGGTAAAGTCGCATTCGCCTACACGTTCGGATACATCCACGCGATGCTGCAAGCCGTCGGAGAAAAGTGACCGCCGACGTAGTCGGCGGTCATCCCGAGGCACCTCTGGGAGTGGACAGATTCAATTCACCAAGAGACCGAACGTGCCGAGGGATCCCTTCTCGCGACTGGAGGAGCTTCGGAACGAAGTTCATGTGTCCTGAAGCGCACGGAGCCAGAAACCAAAGACTGTCGTCTTCCTTGTCGGTTGAACGGTTTAAAGGAGCACTAACGGTATGTACATAGGCACCCAAGGTGTCCCACACGATGACGAGGCCCTTCAAGTCCTCTCACAACTCGGGGTCAACAACATCGCCCAGAGTCCGTCGGAACCGTGGAGCGAATGGTCGAGGGACTTGCTGGTTTCCATGCGCGAGAAATGCGATAACTATGGGATCCGCATGGAAATGATGCACCTCCCCCTTTCGGGGCGGGTGGCCATCCCGGGAAACCTGGACAACCCGCAGAACGAAAACGAAGCGGGAGCCATTTTCCTGGGAGCCAGCGACGAACGCGAGCGGGCTATCGATCGCGTCTGTGAAACGATCCGGATGGCGGGCGAGGCAGGCCTGAGAGGCCTGATGTATAACATCACGATCCTCGGTCACATGCGAACCGAGTCGACGAAAGGTCGCGGAGGTTCCGAGCTGTCGACGTTCGTGTTCGACGGACTCGACCAATCCAAAGGCGAGTTCGAACAGGGCGCGGCGGATACAGATACGATGTTCGAGCGGATCGACTACTGGCTGCAGAAGGTCATTCCTGTCGCCGAGGAGTACAAAGTCCAGATGGGTTGTCATCCTTCGGATCCTGGGATCGGGATGAACAACACCTATCGTGGCGTCGCCCGTCCTCTGGGAATGCCGGACGGCTTCAAGAAATTCATCGAGCTATACGACAGCCCCTACAACGGACTCAATTTCTGCCAGGGCTGCATGTCCGAGGCGTTGGAGAATCCAGGCGAAGAAATTTTCGACGTCATCCGCTACTTCGGAGAACGGAAAAAAATCTTCAACGTCCATTTCCGGAACATCAAAGGGGGGCTCAACAACTTCTCCGAAGTGTTCCCGGATGAAGGCGACATCGACATGCTGAGGGCGCTGCAGGTCTACAAGGATGTCGGTTACGAATACATGATCATGCCGGATCACGTACCGAGAATGAGTGGTCCAGCGGCGCGGGAAGTCGGGTTTGCATACAGCTATGGATACATCCACGCCGCCATGCAGGTGGTCGAAACGACGTGAGTGTTGCTTCAGGCGCCCTCGCAGAGATCGGACCGCTTCAACTGACTTCCCACCGACTCTTCGAAGAATTTGAAACGTAGCGCGATTCTCCACCCAGGGATAAGGACGGATAACAGTGTACATCGGAACACAAGGTCGTTTTGAAACGGACGAAGAACTCCAAGTCCTCTCACAGCTGGGCATCAACAACGTTGACATCACGCCGGCGGAGCCGTGGACTGAATGGACCACGGATACCTTCGTCCAGATGCGCGAGCAGTGTGCGAAGTTTAGCATCGAGTTGGAGCTCACCCATCTCCCACTACGTGGGCGCCCCGCCATCGCGGGCAACCTGGACGAAAAGGCAAACGACAACTACGCCGGGGTCATTTTTCTTGGTCCGAGCGACGAGCGTGAACGCGCGATCGATCGCGTCCACGAAGTCATCAAGATGGCGAGCGAGGCAGGACTCAGAGGGCTCCAGTACAACATCACCGTTCTCGGTCACATGAGAACCGAACGCTCGACCGGACGGGGCGGCGCCAGCCTCTCCACGTTCAAGTTCGACGAAATGGATCATTCCCTCGGCGAGTTCGAGGGAGGGGCCGCCGATCTCGACACGATGTGGGAGCGCATCGACTACTGGTTGCAGAAAGTCATCCCCGTCGCGGAAGAGTACAAGATTCAAATGTGCTGTCACCCCTCCGATCCGGGGATCGGTATGGACAACACCTATCGGGACGTCGCACGTCCATTGGGCATGCCCGAAGGCTTCAAGAAATTCGTCCAGATGTACGACAGTGACTATAACGGGCTGAACTTCTGCCAGGGATGCATGTCGGAAGCGCTCGAGAATCCGGGTGAAGAGATCTTCGATGTCATCCGCTGGTTCGGCGAACGGAAGAAGATCTTCAACGTCCACTTCCGGAACATCAAGGGCGGGCTCAACAACTTCTCCGAAGTGTTCCCCGACGAAGGCGACATCGATATGCTGAAGGCGCTGCAGGTCTACAAAGAGGTCGGGTATCCCTACATGATCATGCCCGATCACGTTCCCGTCCTGTCAGGGCCGGCTCCTCGCGAAGTCGGCTTCGCTTACAGCTACGGCTATATCCACGCCGCGATGCAAGTCGTCGATAGTGAGTAGGTGGCGGACGAAAGAGAGTCAGAAGTACACAGAAGCTGAACTGGGGAGGAGAGATTGGGGGAGCGGGAGACCCGCCTCCGCTGCGCTCCGGCGGGCCGAGCAGGCGTGGTGATTCTTTTCGCTCCTCTTTCTCGTAGCGTTGTAGGGGTTTTTACTTGAAAATCAAATCCATCGAAGCCTTCAGGGCCGATTACAGCAAGGGCGGCGCGAAGCCCCGAAACCGGTATCTCCAAGAGGGTCTGGAGCCATCCAGCCCAATGGCCCGATACTCCGCTTACCGGGGGAAGCGTTCTTCGTGGACACCTCCCTGGGGGAGCACGGCGTGTGTCGTCACGGCCGAAGACGGCACGTTCGGTTTCGGCGTCTCGGCTTTCTCCGCGCCTGTCGTTCGAATCATCAACGATCATTTCGCCCCGCACCTCGAGGGTGAAAACTGTATGGCGACGGAAAAGGCGTTCGACGTGATGTCGCGCATCGCCTCCGTCTTCGGGGGCTACGGCCTGGGCAGTTACGCCATCAGTGCCGTCGATCTCGCCCTGTGGGATCTGAAGGGCAAGCTCCTGGAGCGACCCGTCTACGAACTCCTGGGCGGGCCCCAGAAGGACGCCATCACCTGCTACGCCACAGGTTTTGACGTCGAGTGGTATCTCGAGCTCGGCTTCAACTCCATTAAGCTTCCGATGCAGTACAGTCCGGTCGACGGTCTCGAAGGAATCAAGAAGACTGAAGCCCAGGTCATCAATGCCAGAAAGCTGATGGGCGACGAGGCCGAGCTGATGCTCGACTGCTGGATGGCCCTCGACGTCGAGTACACCGTCCGGCTCGCGGAAGCCCTTCGCCCCTACAACTTGAAGTGGATCGAAGACTATCTGATGCCGGAGGACCTGGAAGGATTCGCCCAGGTTCGCGAGCGACTCCCCTGGTCGGGTCTCGCCACAGGGGAGCATTGGTATCTACCACAGACGTTCTCGACCGCGATCCAGAAGAAATACGTCGACATCCTGCAGCCCGATTTGCTCTGGGCGGGCGGAATCTCGTGTGGTGTTCGGATCTGCCATATGGCCGAAGCTGCAGGACTCTCCGTCATCACACACGGTGGCATGAACTGGCCCTACGGTCAGCACCTCGCCTACGCCATGCCCGCGATCCCCTGGGGTGAACGTTCCGGTGGCGTCTCGTCTCCCGGAGTGAAACTCGAGGATATGGTCGCCATTCCAGGCACACAGATCATCCGGGATGGCGAACTGATCCCGAGCGACGCGCCCGGCTTCGGGCAGGACATCGACATGAAGTGGGTGGAGTCAATTCGGGTGTAGGTGTCAAGCCATCACTGCGGTACCACACGCGTATTCTCACCCCGGTACGCTTCTTGGCCGGGGTCCATTTTGATCTTCAATACGCGGTGAGGAAAATTGGTCCCGGCCAAAGGCCTTGCCGGGATGACAATCCCTTTCCTTCCCTGTCCAGATGAGCAACCATCCAACCCAAACCGAACGGGACGATTACCTCGTCGTCGAGAACGCGCTTTCGTCCGATCTCGCCGCGTGCCTGACCGAACGTCTGGAATCGGTCATTCAGATGCGGCGTGCGTTGTACGAGCGGGGCGAACCCCATCACGGTCGAACGCAGATCGACGGCGCGAACACACGCATCTTCCACATCCTCGAAGACGATCCGGTGTTCGCGGAACTGATCGATCACCCTCCCATCGTCTCCTACATCAAAGCACTCCTGAACGAAAACCCTCACTTCCACGCGTCGGACACCTACTTGGAAGTTGAACCGACGTCCGATCGCGGCCCGGGCTGGCACATCGACGGCCACGATAGCGGTTATCGAGGGCTCCGACCGGACATTCCGCATCTCCAATTGAAAATCGCCTACTTCCTGTCGGACATGACCGATCCCGATCAAGGCAACCTGATGCTCGTCCCCGGCTCGCATCGGGCAAATGAGGATCCCCTCCCGGATCGACGCGCTGCATTCGATACGATGACCGACGCGGTCCAGGTGTGTGTTTCCGCCGGTACGGCGGAGATGTTCCACAACTCGGTCTGGCGCACGAGACGCCCGTTCACCCGGGAGGGCGGTCGGACGGATCATGCTCTACTACGCATACGAGCATCCGTGGATGCTTGCGCACGACGAGCATTTCAGCTATTCGCGCACCTTCTACGACCGTCTATCCACCGAGCGGCGAGCCTACTTCCACAGCTGCGTTTTCGAGAAGGCTTAGCCGAGACAAGGGGTACGCTGTGAAAATCACCGAAGTCAAAACCTACACTGTCGGCGAGCGTGGCCGGAACTTCCTCTTCTGCAAAGTCTTCACCGACGAAGGTATTTACGGACTCGGCGAGGCCACCGCGATCCCCAGCATCCAGACTGAGATTCACCACAAAGCCAGTGTCCTGATCGGCGAGGACCCCTTCAATATCGAGAGGTGCTGGAGCAAGATGTTCCTCCAGACCCACGGGATGACAGGGATCGTCGGCGGCGGGGCGATGTCGGCGATCGAGATCGCACTCCACGACCTGAAAGGCAAGGCGTTCGGGATGCCAGTCTGGCAGTTGCTCGGGGGCAGGATGCGCGAACGACTTCGTGTCTACACGCACGCTACCTCCGGCCACACGTGGACCGAGCGCGACGATCGTCCCGAGGAAGTCGTCATCGCCGAGAAGGCACGTGCATTCGTCGACGAGGGTTACACGGCACTCAAGATGGGTGGCATCCAGCACATCGTCCGCGACATCACGGCCATCCGGGAGGAAATCGGCGACGACATCGATATCGCCGTCGACCTGCACGGAATGCCGTGGATGACGACCCGCGACGCCATCTCGATGGGCAGACGACTCGAGGAATTCGGCCTGCTGTTCTACGAGGAACCCGTCGCGCCCGAGAACGTCGAAGCCCTCGCTCGCGTTTCCGACGCAGTCGACATCCCCTTCGCCGCCGGCGAGCGCGTCGCCTACATCTACGGCGCGAGAGAACTCATCGAGCGGGAGATCGTCGACGTCATCCAGCCCGACGCGGGTCGCTTCGGCGGGTTTGCCCAGATGAAGAAGCTGGCCGGGATGGCCGAGGCCCATTACATCCAGGTCGCACCTCACGACGGATCGCTCGGTCCCGTCGGAGAGATCGCATCGCTTCATTTCTGCGCGACGATTCCCAACTTCCTGATCTGGGAGCACCTGACCGGAGACGTGCAGTGCCGCTATGAAATCATGGCACCCCAACCCGAAGTCGTTGACGGATATATGGCCCTTCCCGATGGGCCGGGCCTCGGCGTGGACCTCGTCGATGACGCCGTCGAACGCTATGCCACTGAGCTCACAGCCTATGCCGGATACGCCCAGGATAACACATACAACGCGCAGTATATCTTCGCCCGACACCCGAGAGCCGCTTGGCTGAACCCGCCGACAGAGTGAGGCACCCATGAAGATCACGGAAGTCAAAACATATACCGCCGGAGAACCGGACGGCCGGAAGTTCCTGTTTTGTCGTGTCTACACCGATGAGGGGATCTACGGCGTGGGGGAAGCCTCGGCCTGGGCCGCCATCCAGACCGAGATCCACAACAAGGCCTCGGTCATCATCGGTGAAGATCCGTTCAACATCGAGCGGTGCTGGAGTAAGATGTTTCTTCAGACCCACGGAATGGCCGGTGTCGTCACCGGAGGCGCGATCTCCGCGATCGAGACAGCCCTGTGGGACATCAAGGGAAAAGCCTTCGGCGTGCCCGTCTGGCAGCTGTTGGGCGGCCGGATGCGCGAAACCCTCCGATGCTACACCCACGCCGACACGCCGGAGAAGGCCCGTGAGCTTGTTGATGAAGGCTACAATGGTCTGAAGATGGGCGGGGTCGAAGGCGCGGCCAAGCGCGTGGCCGACATGCGGGCCGAAGTCGGAGATGACGTCGACATCATGGCCGATCTGCACGGCCCACCCTGGATGACCACACGCGATGCCATTTCGATGGGGCGTGTGCTCGAGGACTACGGCATCTTCTTCTACGAGGAGCCGGTCGCCCCCGAGAACCCCGAGGGGTTGGCCCGCGTGTCCGACGCTATCAACGTGCCGCTCGCGGCCGGTGAGCGGCTCGCCTACATCTACGGTGCCAAAGAGCTGATCGAGCGGGAGATCGTCGACGTCATCCAACCCGACGCCGGGCGCTTCGGGGGCCTGACCCAGATGAAGAAACTGGCAGGGATGGCCGAAGCCCACTACATCCAGTTCGCCCCCCACGACGGCTCCCTCGGTCCGATCGGTGAGATCGCATCTCTGCACCTTTGCGCGACATTACCAAACTTCCTGATCTGGGAACATCGTACCGGCGATGCTCAATGTCGTTACGAAATCATGGCCCCTCAGCCCGAGGTCGTCGACAGCTACATCAAGATCCCGGAAGGTCCAGGGCTCGGAATCGACATCGTCGACGACGCGGTCGAATCCTACCCGGTCGAACTGATCAGCGGCCACTCAGGCTACACCCGGGACGAACGCTACGACAGCCAGTTTGTCTACGCCCGAGATCGTAGAGGGCGGTGGCTTAAACCCGAGTAGGACGCCCGTCATTTATGGATGAATTCATCGAACAAAGACGTCGCCTCGCCCGTCGTCCCCGCCGCATTCTCATGAACTCCGACGGCGGCGACACGACCCAGACCCCGGACGATGAGCCCCGGACCCCCGAGAATTTCCTCAAGTACCGCGTTGGGGCCCTTGGCGGATCTCAGGTCGACGCGATCCTCGATAATACCGCGGGAGATTTCTCGGCCTTCAACCCGGAGCGGGAATCCTACGACCTGCACCTGGGCGGCGGACCCATCCACGACTGGGCGAAGGCGCTGATTGACCAGGGCTTCGACGGTCTGCAGATCAAGATCGACTTCGGCCGCGCGAACGGGATCGAAGTCTTCCGCTCGTTCCGGATGAACGACACACACGACGCCAAACGTCCCGAACTTCTCCCTCAATGGAAGAAGGACCATCCCGAGTGTCTCCTCGGCAAGTCGGGCGAGATCCCTCCCTACGCAGGCGGCAGATGGTCGGGTCTCGACTACGGGATGGATCTCGTTCGCGACAAAGTGTTCCGCGTCATCCAGGAGACGTGCACGAACTACGATGTCGACGGCATCGACCTCGATTTCTATCGGCACCCCCACTACTTTCGTCCCCAGTTGAGCGGAGATCCCGTCACCCAGGATCACTGCGACCTCTTGACCGATCTCCTAACCCGGATCCGCTGTATGACGGACGAGGTCGGTCGCCAGCGTGGTCGTCCACTGTTGATCGTCGCGCGCGTGTTCGACTCTGTCGGTTACAGCAAAGCCGTCGGCTTCGACATCGAGCGTTGGATGGACGAAGACCTGGTGGATATCATAGCGGGCGGAGGCTACGACCATCTGGAACCGTGGGAGAACTGGGCTGAGCTCGGCAGGCGCTACGACGTACCTGCCTTCGCCTGTATCAGCGCGTCCCGCCTGAAGCGGAGCCGCTTTCTCGATCCGAAATCGCTCGAGGCCACCGGCGGTTGGATGGCAAAGGGACATCCATTGTTTAGCCCGATCTGGCGCGGGGAAGCCGCTAACGCCCTCGAGGCCGGAGTGTCGGGCATCTACACCTTCAACCTGCACGACCCGGGTGAAGATGTCTTCTGGCAAATGGGAAGTCTGGAGACACTCGAGGGGCACGAATCACTGTATGAATTCAACCCCGGAATCCACGCAGGGAACTGGCTGAAGGGTGGCGAGAAGTTCATCGTACGCCCTTAGTCCTCGTGCGGAGCACGAGGACGAGCAATCGCTAAGAACACAAAACGGGCCCGGCGCGAGGGCGTCCCAGATGCCGGGCCCTGTGTGAACGATGCGCCGCGCTCGCCCCTGTGCTCGGCACGGGGGCGCAATGAGAGAATACGGGAAATGAAAAACACCTCCACCACACGGGTCGCCTCCGTCGCAATGCACAGTGCGATGGGCGATCCCGACACGAATCTCGACCGAGTCGCCCAATGGTCACACAAAGCTCGCGACCAGGGAGCGACCTTCGTCCTCTTCCCGGAGGAATGCGTCACGGGGTCGATGAACAAGTCGGACATCCCGCCCGATGACGCAATGCGAATCGCCAGAGAAGCATCCGAAAAGACGACGCCTTTTCTCGAATCGCTCAGCCGGGATCTCGACCTGACATTGGTCGTCGGCACGATCGAACCGGCCGGCGAGAGATACCGAAATAGCGCCCTCATCGTAGGACCATCCGGACACCTGGCCACCTTCACCAAGCTGCACATCCCGAACGAGACGGAACGTCGCTGGTTCGAACCTGGGACCGATCTCCCCGTCGTAACGTCCCAGGGATGGACCTTCGGCGTCGGCATCTGTTACGACCTGAGATTCCCGGAGATCTTCAGGACCGCCGCCCAGCGGGGCGCAGACTTTTTCCTGCTCGCTGTGGGTGCGAGCGGAGGCTCGGATAAGGTGACACCGGAGGACGACCAGACGGCGCAGGCGGCCCTCCACCGACAGTTGGCTGCCCAGGTGCTTCCTGCCAGGGCCGTCGACAACGGACTCTATATCTTCTACGCCAACCAGGCGGGGAAAAGCGGAAGAGCCTGGTTCCCCGGTCTGGCCTTCGCCATCGACCCGGACGGTCGATTCATCCACGAGCACGCTCCGGACGAAGGGATGATCGTGACGGAGGTATCTCGAGAAGTCATTGACAAGGCGAGGTCTTCAGGCTGCTTTACGGCGAATGAAGCAAGACCCGACGTCTATGCAGCACCCTTGATTGTGGGCAAATAGCAACGGACCGCGTCGAGTCTGTTCATCCAAGCGAGGAGAAGATGGCTTATTACGTATATGCCTTAGTCGCAGACGAGAACAAAATTCTTACCTACGCAATGGACGCAGACTCGGGCGCTTTGGATCTACTGCGGGAGACCGCTCTCGCCGGCGGGCCCTCCAACATCGCTGTCAGCCCGGATCAGCAATTCATGTACGTCGGTCTCCGAGAAGAACCCGGGTTGGCCACTCTCCGAATCGATTCGGGCTCCGGAGAACTCTCCCTCGAAGGCAGCCCAACCCCTCTCGAGGTCGACGCCTGTTGCATCGCGATCGATCGTACCGGCCGTTGGGTCCTCTCGGCGCACTACCAGGGCCAGCGCATCGGCGTTCATCCTGTCGGAGACGATCGAATCGTCACCGGTCCGCCGGAATGGACGCACACGCTGCTCGGCGCCCATTGCGTAATGACCCACCCCACGAATCGATTCTATTTTCTGCCGCACGTCCAGGCATCGAACACCATCTATCAGTATCTGTTCGATGAGAATACCGGAAAGCTGACGCCCAACGACGTCCCGCAGGTCGATGGCTACGAAGGCCAGGGCCCGCGCCATTACTGTTATCACCCGAATCTGGACGTGCTCTACACGTCGAACGAGCAGGGATCGGGCATCACAGCCTACAACCTCGATGTTTCCGCTGGAAGGATCGAGCCGTTCCAAACCGTCTCCACCCTCCCCGACGGCTATGCGAATCGCAACTCGAACGCCCAGATCCGCATCACAACGAGCGGACGTTTCGTCTACGTCACCAACCGCGGGCACGACAGCATCGCCGGCTTTGCCATCGACCAGAACACCGGGAGCGTCACCTCCCTCGGCCAGACTCCGTCAGAGCCCACCCCGCGTGTTTTCAACATCGATCCAACCGACTCGTTCCTCTACGCAGCCGGACAGGGGTCGAACAGGCTGGCCTCATATCGAATCGGGGACGACGGCGGCCTGACCCCTATGGAAACCTATCCCCTTGGCGAAAAGCCAATGTGGGTCGAGATCCTCAACCTGTGATAGTCGGGAAGCTCGATTGAGTGCGAATTTCGAGCGGTCACCCTGAGCGGAGCATGCACTGAGCGAGCGAAGCGAGTCGAATGTGTCGAAGGGCGGCCGCGCCTTGCTGGACGCGCGAGACGATCCAAGGAATGGTAGAAGGTTCCCCTATGACACCTGACGAAATCATGATCCCTATGCGGGACGACGTTCGACTCCAGAGCTTCGTCTACTTGCCCGACGACGAAGGCCCATTTCCGAGTCTGATGGTTCGATGTATGTATGGCACGGACAAGGTCACGGACCGATGCGAAGCATTCGTCGAGGAAGGCTACGCGGTCCTCGCCCAGAACGTTCGGGGCCGACACAAGTCTGAGGGTGGCCCAACCGGTCGCGAAGATTTCCCCGAAGACGGGTACGACACGCTCGAGTGGATGGTTCAGCAGGATTGGTGCAACGGGCGAATCGGAACGTTCGGGGGATCCGCACTGGCTCGCGTACAATCGGCCACCGCCTTCCTCGCCCACCCCGCTCATCGAGCGATGGCGCCACAGGTTCTCCCCTACGGGATGATGAGCCGCCTCGGCGGATCGTTTATGGTCCACCAGATCCCGATGTGGTACTACTACGCGCAAAGCGGCGCCGAGCTGAAGTCCTACGAAGACATCGACTGGGTACCCTACCTTGGACGGCTCCCCGTCACGAGCATCCTCGACGAGCTCGGGGGGCCGCTCGACCTGTATCACGACGTCGTCACGACCCCGAACGAAAATTACTTCACCCTCGAAGATCCGAGCCGGTTCAAGGGCCTGAACACGCCCAACCTGATGGTGACCGGCTGGTACGACCACTGCGGAACCGGCCCCATCGACTTTTATCTCCACACGATGGAGCACGGAACCGAGGAACAGAGGCGGAACACCCATCTCGTGATCGGACCCTGGGACCATTCCAGCGATCCCGACGTCATCCCCGATTACGACTTCGGTCCCGATGCAAGGCGCGACCACCACACAGCCGAAGTGGCGTTCTTCGCCCAGCGTCTCAAAGAAGACGCCTCAGTGGAAGCGCTCGCCCCGGTCCGCATCT
>Ga0310344_10003664_pt1 | contig 11408 bp, 12 predicted proteins | sample HC15DNA20200_MG_FD_203801 | JGI IMG/M metagenome (GOLD analysis project Ga0310344, IMG submission 203801) | Marine microbial communities from station ALOHA, North Pacific Subtropical Gyre - HC15-DNA-20-200_MG | ecosystem: Environmental > Aquatic > Marine > Oceanic | place: Pacific Ocean: North... | reverse complement strand
TCACTATCTAGGGCAACTATAACTCCTATATCTGCTCCTCTTGATGGGCGGTTAATAGGTATACCAATAGCTTTTCCTATAACACTTTCTTGCTGATCTATAGGGGTGTTAAGTACTTCATCTACTACTTTTTTATCTTTAGAAACAATAACTCCATTTTGATTATTTGGAAGAGCAAATGTATCTATAGTAGATCCCGCATACACTTTACCTATACGCCCGCCTAAATTTAATTCTACTGAGCCCAGCCCTGGCAATGCTTGATTTTCTATAGCATCTAAAGTTTTACTACCTTCCGGAATCCACACTGCATTTTTTGTGCTGCGTGGATTTGCCATAGCTTCTAATTGACTTTGAATAGTATTTTTAGATTCAGGAGGAGGGTTTTGATTAAAAAAATTTTTATCACTAGTATTAGTAGCTGCGCCATCTATTTCAGCACTAACTTCATATTCAGCAGCCTTATCAAGCATTTGTTTAGCTTGTCGTAAAACGGGTTTTTCAATAATATTTACAGTAGAAGCTAAACCACCACCAATAGCCCCCATACCTCCACCACCGATAAAACCTCCAAATAAAGCTTCTCCTGCCCTTAACCATGCTTCTCTAGAAGTATATTTATCATCATAATACAAACGCTGGGCAATATTTATACCCTCTTGAAGACCTTCTATTGGCGCTTCAATAAGCGCTGATTTTCCAGCTGCTTTAGATACATCACTTGCAAAACGCTTTAATACGTTAGAAGAAGTATTTTCGCTTATTGCTTTTTTACTGGCTTTTGCAAGTAAGCCTAAAATTAAACCTTCACCTGCCACATCTAAAAACGCAATTGGTACACCAAGCATAGAAGCTAAAGCTTTTTTATCTCTTGTTAAAGGTACTCCTGCTTCTTCAAATTCGCCTAACGAAGTACCAGCGGCAAATGGATAAGAAGCTGCAAACCCTCCTGTACCCATGCCTACATTCCTAGCGGTAAATAAAGATTTAGTTCGTGTCAATCTACCGTTTGCTGCTTGATAAGCTATTTCAACTGCTTGTTCATCAACTGAATCAAGAGCTTTACCTTTAGCTTTATCTTCTAATTTGTCAGAAAAATATTTTTTAAGAACCGCTTGGGATGTTGCCGTTAATACCCCTTTACCTAAAACAGCAGTAACCCCCCCAACTAAAAAACCAGCTAAAGTAGTTGCAGCCATAGGAGCAACTTGCCCTAGCGTGTTACTTATTTTATCCATAGCTCCTGAAAGAGTAGGTTCTTGAAAAAATTGTTCAAGAGACTGAGCTTGAAGCCCAGATTGAGCAAGCCTAGATTCTATGTGACGAGCTTCTTCTATATTTTGTAAAGCAGCTTCTTCATCATCTAAAACAAGAGAATTTACTATTGATTTAAAATACTCTGCGTCTGCTTCCATCCCCATAACAGTAGACTCTACACCCGCCATAAAACTTTCCCCCATACCAGCAGGAGCAGAACGTCTAGGTGTAGGTGGTAATTTTGCCCCTTCTACAATAGCAGGCGCATACGCAGCGGGGTCTTTAAATAAACCTGCAGCTGCCCCTATAGCATAATTATAAGGGTCATCTGGGTTAGCCTGCGCTGATTGCATAAAAAAAGAAAATGCATCGTTAGTAGTAGTATCTGCACTTGCTACTCGCGTTTCAGTAGTAGGAGCTTTAAAAACATTTGCAAATAACTGGGAATCTTTTTGATCTTCTACGCCACCAGGAAGACTAGACCATGTTTTATTTAAATTTTTAAAAATATCTTGTTGAATTTTAGGATCATCGGACTCTAAATCTGTATCAAGATTTCTACCTGTTCTTTTTCTATAATCGTCTCTGGCTAGTTCAGCAGCAGCAATTCTTTGGCTTTCAGGAGAAAAATCAGGTAGATTTAATTTTTTTTGATACCTGTCCCAAGTATCATCAATAAATTGAAATTCTCCTGCAGCTGAAGTTTTTAAATCTTGGTTAGGCCCTGATACAATAGGAACATTTTGTCTTGGATGATCTGAATAATCATCAAAAGTATTATTTCCATAAATTACATTTGGCTGATTATTGCTTTCTAGCCTACCTATTTCATTTAACAAAGCACCCATTCTTGGGGTTTCTTGTATAGCCATGTTATCTGAGCCCAGATAATTGATTTATAATCTGCGTATATTTTTGAATTTGAGATGAGTTTTTTGAAGCTTGTGCTTTTTGTAGTTCTCTAAGCGCTAAAGCAAATTCTAAATTTCGCATGTCTCTAGTTTCAAGAAGGTTTTCAAGAGACCCATAAGTAATACCCTCTACACGTTCTTGCCCTCTAGGGCCTCTTAACTGAAAATTTTGAGGAAAAAATTGTCCGCCAGATTTTTCATAATCTAAGGTTAAATCTTCAGCTAGTCGATTTATGGTTGATCGTGTAATTTCTTGATTTCCGCCAAGTATCGAAGGAGTATTATCTCTTATCCAATCAATAAATCCTTTAGATCCAGTTCCTTCTACCTTAGCTGCCCCTATTAAATAAGACATAACAGCAGGAATATACTCTTGTGAAGCTATTTTATAAGCTTTAGTATCTCTAGGTGCATTTTCAATATACGATTTTAACTCGCTTAGTTTATTGTCAACTATACCTAGTTTAATCTCATTTCCTTCTTTAAGAACCCCTTCCTCTGTAAATATAGCTTTATTAGTTTGTTCAGAAATATCAACAAAGGTTTTAATAGCATCAAGTTGTTGTTCCGAAGTTTCTTCTTTAGGGCCTTGTCCTCTAGCAACATTAAAAGCTTCTCTACTAAGACCACCTAACAACGCTCTATCTAATAAATTTCCATAAATATTTACACGTTGTACAGGATCAGAAGATGACATAGCAATAATAGCAGCTAATCTTGCAGCTTCTCTTGAAGGTATATTTCTAAGATCATCGGCATTTGTAACTCCGTATTCCCGTGCTACTTTTGCTCCCTCTTGAGTTGTTGTTGGATCCATAGCTTCTACCGGTTCTGTACCGTCAGCTTGATTTGTAAATTTTTGTTTTATTTGATTTACTTCTCTTCCAGTAGTTGCTACATCCTCTTTGGATTCATCAGCGCGAGTTCTTATTCTTGGTGAAACATTACGGCCTCTTGGATTTTGTAGATCTGTAGGATCAAAAAGACCTCCTATAAAATTTCCTATAGATGTAAAAGTTTCATCTACAGAAGCTGAAATAGGTTTACCTGCGTCTATTCCTCTACCTACTTGGGAATCATATTCCCTATCTCCAGGTTCAACATAAGGACTTTTTCCTTTAGCTAAACGTCTTTTTGCATGGTTTTCCGCTCTTGTAATTATTCTGTCTGCAGTACGTTCTTCTCTAGACCTTTGCCCACCTTTATTAGTATTAGCAAACTTAAGCCAATCTTCATTATCACGCATAAGTTCTAATTCATTTTTTAAAGTGCCAGGAACAATAGCAGGTATATTTACAGACTGCCCATCGAATTCTACTTCTAAAGTTTTTTCTGTCATATAACTTTGTTTTGGATCGTTAAAAGGCAAATCAGGGTTCATCTTAATTCTACCTTTCCAACCAAAAGCAAGTTTAGGAGTACCATCTGGGCGAGTTCCTATATTTTCCTCACGTCTTTCAAGTTTAGGGGTTTCTTCTTCAGGGGCTTTTTTTACAGGAGATTTTTTTGTATATTTTTCCTCAAGCTCATCCAAAGTTTTAGAGCTAATAACAGTTCTAGCATCAACTTCTTCTTGAAATAATTTATTATCTAAAAGATTTGGATTAGCTCTATTTTCATTAAAACTATGAAGAAAATTTCCAGCGCTTTCTAGAGATATAGTCTCAGGATTAACTTCTGTTGTATCTAATTCTGTACTATGCGTATGGACGTTCTTAAGCTTTTTTGCAAACTCTTCTTTATTGCCGCCTGTAAAAATTTTACCGAAGTTAAGAAGGTTATTTAATACAGAAACATTACTATATTGCATACCATCGGCAAGATGCTGGTTAGCTGTATAACTTAAAGCGTAATCCATAGCTTGAACAGGGATAAGTTCAACTTTTTCATTAGGGTCAGTAGTACGATTTCTAGTAAGCCCACCAAAAATACTAAGACCCGGTCTCCCTTCTTTTTTTTCAAACCGCGGAAGAAACCCTTGTCTACCATCTGGATTATCTGGGCTTACCTCATTTATATACTTAAAACCAACAAGTTTTTGATTTTTTATTGTATCTTCATCTATATATTTTGAAAGGATTTGAGATCCAAAATTACTTTCTTGAATCATTTTTGTATAAACTTGTTGCGCTGCTGAATTTTTAAATTCTGAGTCTGGGGATAAATCTGTAAAAGACTTTAGCCAAGTAGGAGTTCCATCAGCATCTTTATTCGTTGTAAGTGGTGTAGTCCCACCTTCAACAAAAACTCCAGGGATTGCTGTATTCATCTCACTTAATATTTTTCCTGATTCTTTGTTTCTTTCTGTAGTACGGGCTTCACTAAGAGCTACATTAGCTCTTACAAGATCATATGGATTATTATTTCTTCCGCTAGAATATAATGCTTCCCCGCGTCTTATATCAGATAAAATAGACATATTAATATACCTTAAATAAACATGGCTCCTATGGACATTCCTAAGCCTATCATATTAGATTTTCTTTGAGCACTAGCCATACGTTTAGCGTTTCTATATTCTGCGTCACGTTGCATAGCAGACTGGGCGGCTGACTGCAGCCCTGCCATAGAAGAACCGTACAAACCTTGTCCTATATTTACTACATCTGCTAAAACCCTATTTTCAATATCTCTTCCTAACAATTGCCCTCTATTAGCGGCTCCAACTTGACCTAAAGTAGTTTGACGTTGAAAAGCCCTATCTTGTTCTGCACGAGCTGAAGGGTCTAAAGCTATGCCATAGCGTTCTCTATTTCTTTGTAAAGTTTCTCTAGCTATTTTAGCTTGTTGTTTAGCAGAATCTCTACTTTCTTTTACTATTTTATCAGTAAGGCCTTTTGCGTCTTTTATTAATTGTTCTTCTTTAGGAGCAAAATCACGCATATACCGTTCCCATTCTTGACGGGTTATATCGGCATAAGTCTGTTCAGGATCAGAAATTGTAGGTAGAACAAATTGCTGTTGACTACTTAAAGTAGCCCCCGAAACATTAAAAGGCATTCCTGTTACTGGGTTTATAAATGGATCTGCCATTTAACCTGTTCCCCTTATTTGATCAAGAGTCAGAGGATCAGATTTTTTAAAAAAATCTCTAGCGCCTCTTTGTCTAAATTCCCCAGCATCTGCATCATATATAGTTTCGTTCATACGAGCTTTAGCAGCTCCAATCATTTGCCCAGTTCCTTGTAAAAGTGATTGAGTAACTAAATTATCTGCTCTAGTATCTGTTCTAGCTTTACTTAAACCAAGTACTTGTTCTGTTCGTCCAATGTCTTGAAAACCTTTATCAGCAATAATTCTTTGGTTTTGAGCTGAAGCAATAACATCTGTTTTAGCAGATAGAGTTTGCCCTTCACCCCCTGCAGTAACTTCAGACATTATACCGGCTCTTCTTTGTACATTTTCGGCCCCAGCAGTAGGCGTTATAAGATTAGCCATACTAACGCCCAATTCATTTAATTTTTGAGTTGTATCTGCACTAGCTATTGATCTAGCTTGAGCTGCTCTATCAGCTATAGCACGTTCCCACATATGAGTTCTAGCATCCCCATAAACTTCTTGAAATCTTTTATGATCAGCAAGAGAACGTCTTGCTGCCATAACCTCGTGGGGGCCAGGCTTATAATTTGAAGCTTTAGGGCTTGACCCAAAAAATTTACCCATCTTATAGCTCCTTCCTATATAAAGTAGAAACAGTCCAATCTTTAGCTTTTAAATAACGTTCTAAATTTTTATATGAAACACCTTCTAAATAAGAACATCCTTGTTCTTTTGCTAATTTAGCAAAATATTTTAAATAAGAATCTAATTGTTTTTTTGTATGTAATACAGAAGCCCACATTACCCACAAAGAATAACTTTTTTTCATATTAAATTCATCAACTGTAATTGTAGTTATAAAAAACATACCTTCATTTAAAAATAAATTAGCTTCTCCATAAATGCATCTAGCATAAACATCTTCTGGTTTATAAGAAGCATTATTTAATTTAATAACTTCTTCTACTCCATGTTTTACCCAATGCCAATGTTCTCTAATATCCCCTAATTTTAAATCAGAAAAATGTTCGTCTTCCTGCATATTTTTTAATACTCCGTCTGGTAGAGTTAATTCCTCCATAATTTACTTTACCAGCTACAGCCGTATCACCAAGACGTGCTCTTTTTTCAGCAGTACCTAAAGCTTCACCATATAAACTTGTATAAATACCAGCTGCATTTAAATCAGACCATTCTTTCGCGGGTATACGTAGTAACCTTGATAAAGTGCCATTTACTATGGCATCCCTGTTATCCGACATAACTGTCGAATCACAAGACGTAGATGTATGAGTAGGTTTTAAAGCTACTCGTAAAATTAAACCTTCAGTTTTAGAAACTGAGGGCACAGGAACAATCCAAAAATTTTCCTGGTTTTGTTTAATTATATACTCTGGAGTACCTGTAGTATTTCTCCAATCACGTTGACGTTGTTCTAATAAACCACTTGTAACAGGTTCTAAAACATTCCCATCATATATGGCCCACACTATTTTATGTACTACTGTTCCTGATGGTGCATCAAAATCATATTCATAAATAGAAGATACAGTAGTAATGGGGTCCAGCTCTTTTTGATATATAGAAGAACGCTCACATAAGTCTATAACTGTAGACCTAATATGCTGATGTATAAGACTATCAGGGCAAGCTGGTACTATTGGAATAATTTCTGGTATTAAAGATTCGTATGTAGTTGCCATAATTATCCTACTTGTTTGTTACCAGATGGACTATCCACTGTATCTAATTGTGTTTTTTGACCTATAGCACTAAGAAATAAATTATAATGACCTGTAGCCCGTTGCGAATTACCAGCGTTTTCTGCATCTTTTACATAAGATTTATATAAAATATAGTCTATTACGGCATTACCATAAATATCGTTTACACCCAAATTAGAAGAACCACTACTTGAATAATCAAGAACCCCAGGAACTACTGAATAAACTATTTCAACAAAAGCATTACCTGCTACACCGGGATAAACATAAAATGTTTTTGGGTCCATTTCATCATACACCCAATGTTTTACTATAGTAGTATGTTTAGATAAACCAGTAGCGGTTGGATTATGCCAATTAGGATCTTGCGAATCTAGAGATTCTAAAGATACTTGGCGTATAGCTCGGCCACCTGTAGCACTTCCTGCAGCACTAGACATATTACGAAGCACTCGTAAAATTCTATTACCACCATCAGGTAAAGATTGTTGAGTACCAGTTGCTAACTGGATATTTGTATTAATAGAAGTAGCATCAGGTTTTAACAACGCTATTTCACGTTGGGCATCATTAAGATAATTTAATAGCTCTGTCTGTGTCCAACGTATATTTGTAGTATCTTGCAGAGTAAATTGTACTCTATCTAGAATGTTTTTAACTGTCAGAGCCATCGGCTACCTCAACCTGCGTTAAGAGCCTCTTCCCATGCAGCTTCCCGCTGTTCTGTAGTTATGGTAGAGCCACTAAGTTTATTTACAACGGCTGCTTTAGGAGTTCCATCTGTTTTAAAATTATCAGGATCACCTGTCTCAATAAGACCTTTCATTACAGCAACCAACTCTTCAAATCCATCGTTTTCCGGTTCTGCGGATTCAATAACTATCTCCGGTTCTTCATCAGCTACTTCAGTTACTTCTTCAATAACTTCTTTAGGTTCGTCTGAAACAAGTTTTGCGCCTTGTTCTAAAGCAATAAGACCTAAATCTTCTCTAATATCTTTAGGCTCATTAGCTTTTAAAATAATAGCATGCCCTTTCATACTAGCAACACGCATATCTTCAGTACTTATAACTTTCATTAACTACTCCTTAGTTAATATGGCCTCCCCCGAAGAGGAGGCCACTTTAGGTATATTAACCACCTTTACTCAAATAAGCATAAAAGGTAATCGTACCAGCTGCACCAGTACCAGGGGCTACTTGCACATGAAGGTCGATGGTGTCATCAGAAGTAAATTCCAAAGGACCAGCAGCAAACGCTGTTCCTCCGTCTTCATCAGCACCCCAGGCATTTGCCAAAGCAATACCTCCTGCTTGTCCAATAGTTGAACCGTCAATAATATCATCTGACGTAGCTGCAGTTTCAGTAGCACTGTTACCGTAGCCAAGATCAAGAACAATTGCCGGTGAACCATTTGTGTCAATATCAGTAGTCTCGAGTATTACTGCATGGAGACACTCTCCTGCAAAAACATCTACAAGTTGAACTACATCATTAACAGCAAATGCAAGACTAGTGTAAACAGTTTTTCTTATAAACATACCACCGGGGTGGTGAGTATAAGCTGAATTACCTTCTACCTCGCCTGATTTATATAAAGTTGCTATCGTTGCCATTTTCTAAATCCTCCTTAGAATGATGTATCAACAGCGACTACACCGAAATCCTCTACGGAGCCGTTATGATCACTATTATACTTAGGTTTACGGAGGCCGAAAATCTTACCAATACTGATACCTTGTTGGTTTCCATAGTCAAAGCTTTCTTCAACTATTTCAGGCAACCCAATATCAGCCATAGCAAGGGCTTGTGCACCACAGAACAATGCTCTAGCACCGTTTACATCGGAGCCAGATCCCCACTTGTCCGTTCCACTAGTAGCACCAGATGTATTATAAACGTGTCGGAACTCGCTTATCATTACACCGTCTACCATCAAGCTAGAAGAACCAGAAAACAATTGGTTTTGCGGTCCTCGTAAGCTCGCTTGGCGAACATTAGCTAGGAAGTCTGAGTCAAGCTTCAGGTCGGCCATTTGTTGTGGAGTAACAAACATATAAAACATTTCTTCTCCACCGGGTCCTCTAACTCCACGAATGTAGTTGTCTTTAGCATACGCTTTAGTTTCAACAATACATTTGTAGGCTAAAGTATCAGCTGCTACTACAGCTGAAGTATCACCCGCAACTAGACCATTTGTAGCATCCCATCGTCTATGACGATTTGTAGTAGGAGCTGAAACGTCTGAAGCAAACTCAAGATCAGCAAGCTCATGCCCAGTTGTAGCAGAAGTATTTCGAGAAGCACCGTTAGTCTTTTCAGTGTAAGCAACACCGGAAAGAGTTAGGAATGCTAACTGGTCCATACGATCTGCAATAGCATAAGCTAGTGCGTCCCGTGAATTTTCACGAAAATTAACAACACTCTTCTGGTCAGCTAAACGACCTGCTAAACGGTTAGCAAAACGTAGTTGATCAAGCTGGATGGTAATATCGAAGGCTCTTAGAGACTCTTCATTACCTTCCAAAGTGTTATCCCCTGTAACACCATCGCCCGTCATATCAGCGAGCAAAGTTATTACTGCCTTGGTGCCTTTATCAGATTTGGTCAAATCTGTAATTCTTTGCACCATGGCGTTAGAACCAGTTCCTGCGAACTGATTAACGAATGACATATTACGTGCCACCCGCCAAAAATCACGACTCCAAGCCGTAAGCTGGTTTGAAGTCAATGATGCAAAATTAGTATTAGCCATTGCTAAACTCCTTACATAATTAACTATTTATCATACTTAACCGACTTTTGGAGCGGTATAGTCCGTGTACCCACTATCGTAGGGAAACGGTTTCGCATGTTTAACGAGATGCGGGCTCTGTATATTTAACGCCCTACCAGGCGAATGCGTTATTAACGATAACGACTCGGCTTAATATCGTTTAAGCAGACGAAATTTTAAAAAGGATAACTGGATAACTGTAATTATGCAACTATTACCCAATATCTCCACGTAATCGTTTTAAAGTAGCTGCTGGTAAAGCATTAAACTCATCATCTGTCATAGAAGAAATATCAACTACCTTTTCACCATGCGCAGAAGAACTTTCTCCAGGCATATCAGGTGGTTGCGACTCAGCTGCTTTAAGTTTTTTAGATACTTCCTTACGTTTTTTAGCTACTTGATCCTGACTTTGTTTAGGCGCTGGGGCATCTAAAGTAGTTTCTTCCCCAGTAGATTTAACATCATTTGTTTTTATTACATAATTTACTGCTTTTTCTAAAGAATCAGCAGGTGTCGTACCTTGTGCCATAAAAGCATCTCTTAAACTAAGAACTTCTTGGGTAAGTTCTTGATTATAATCAGAAGAATATTGGTCAAACATTGGATACTTACTTTCCATTTTAGCTGCTGCAGACTGTAAAGCATCCATTTCTTTAGATTGTTTAGTATGCTGATTAAATTTTTGCCCCATTTCACGTTCAAATTCAATTTTTTCAGCAGCTCTTATTTCTTTTCTAAGAGCTACAGCTTTTTCAGGTTCTCCATTTAATACGTGCTCTTGATATTCAATTTCTTTTGCATCAAAATCATAAGGTTCTGGTGCCGGTTCTTCAGAAGAAGTTTCAGGGGCCTGTTTTTCTGCAGTTAAAGCATCTAATTGTTCTTGAAGTTTTCTTTGTTTAGCAAGGACTTCATCCAATCTAGACTTCGGAACCATAGGTTTTTTAGGTTCTGGCTCTGTTTCTTCTTCCAGTTCAGCAACCTCTTCCAATTCTGGCTCTGTTTCTTCTGTTTCTTCTGTTTCTTCTGATTCTTCTGATTCTGCTGGTTCCTCAGCGTCTTCAGTAGTCTCCTCTGCCGTAATGTCACCATCTGTTTCGTTCTCATCTTGTTCGGTTTCAGCAACAGTTTCTTCTGCTACTTCCTCAGTTACTTCTTTTTCGTTAAGAACTTCATCCGTTATTTCTTCAGGAAAATTTAAATCAATCTCGTACTTAGCTTTTTCCACAGGATCAGATCCTGGGTAGTTAGGCCCAAGTACAACACCGCTTTCTTCGTTTTTTTCTTCAGCCATTAATAACTCCTTTTATTAATATCCGTAGCCTTTTCTTGGCTTAGGTTTTCTAGATTTTGTAATTTTTGAAGACCTTTTATCTTTTTTAGATTTTTTATTTTTTTTAGGTCCTTTACCATACCGCATAACAATCTCCTTTACTTATGTATTTTTTGCACTTCAAAAGATGCTTTTTTACTAGCACCTTTATGTGGTTTATAACCAGCTGATGGGTTTTTCATAAGTTTAAAACTTTTACCAGACTTCATCCAATGATAGCCTTTTGGAGCTTCAACTGCTTTTTTAACCATAACTGCTTCCTAATTCAAATTATCAATATTAACTGGCCCAGGCATTTGTTGTGGGGGGCCGCCCGCCCTAGATGCAGAGGTCATTGCAGTAGTAGCAAGTTTAGCTGCTGCCTG
>Ga0310344_10003663_pt1 | contig 11408 bp, 10 predicted proteins | sample HC15DNA20200_MG_FD_203801 | JGI IMG/M metagenome (GOLD analysis project Ga0310344, IMG submission 203801) | Marine microbial communities from station ALOHA, North Pacific Subtropical Gyre - HC15-DNA-20-200_MG | ecosystem: Environmental > Aquatic > Marine > Oceanic | place: Pacific Ocean: North... | reverse complement strand
TCTGGCAGGAGCGCTGCGGGGTCAGCCATGGTCTGCGGATTTGGTCAATCGTAGTTTGGAGCGAAGTCTTGTTCGACTCCAGACCGATCACATCGATCTTTTGCAAATCCATTCATGTGACAAGGCGACTCTTGAGAAAGGAGAGATCATCGATGCGCTGCTGAGGGCGCGGGATACTGGTAAGGCAAGATTTATTGGATACAGCGGTGACAATGAAGCGGCTAAGTTTGCCGTTGAGAGTGGTGTATTCGACACACTGCAAACCAGCCTTAATTTGGTGGACCAGCGTGCGCTCAACTCTCTTTTAAGTCTTGCAAAGGACAAAGACATGGGGGTTATTATTAAGCGGCCGGTCGCCAATATGGTTTGGGGTGCAGAGGGTGCCGCATTCGGTCCAGGCAACTATTTCCAGCGACAGCAGATTATGCGTGCAGGCGGAAAACTTTCTGGAGATTCTGCTGAACCCACCGAACTTGCTCTTGGGTTTCTCTTTTCCCATGAGCAGGTCGACACGGCTATCGTCGGTACCACAAACGTCGACCATTTACTAAGCAACGTTGATATCTTAGAAAATCGTCTACCTATACAGCCTGAGGTGGTGGACGCACTCCACCAGCGATTCGTTGAGATGGATGATGGCTGGGAGCAGCAGATGTAAGGCTACGGGGGGCCGAACAAGTCATCCCTCGCCTGGGTGATATCAGATAGGGAATCGGCGTCATCTCGGAATCCGAGTTCCTTATATGATTCGAGCGATCCATAGTTTCGTGTTCGGATCACTACAGGCATCGGGAGAGCATGGCCAAAGGCGAGAGCCTGCTGCTTTGATTCTAACCTGGATAAAACATCCCGTAGTTTCCGGCTGCCCGACCTACCTGTGAGAACTGAGTCAACATCACGCTCGCTATCGAGCAGGCAGGTGATCTTAGTCCCAAGTTGACTCATTACCTCTTCGTCGATACCACTTGGCCGTTGGTCCACAACCATGAGGGTTACATTGTACTTCCGATCCTCACGCGCGATCGTTCCGAAGATAGTTTGGTCTGCCACGGAGGGCGTCAGAAATTTGTGGGCTTCTTCGATAGTAATCACGAGAGGACGAGGTTGCCTGCTAGGATCGTCCGATGCTTGCTCGCTCATCTGCATATACCGCTCGTGTATTCGACGAGTCAATAGATTTGCAACAAGAATGTAAGAAGCAAGGTCGTTACCGTAACGACCGAATTCCAGAACCACGTGCATACCCCGCTCGAGGTACCGCAGGATTTGGTTAAGCGAGTCGTGACCTGACCCTTCAATAAACGGTAATCTTTCAAGTCGGGAGAGTCGATTGTGAAGGCTCGATAAGGCGGTAGAGTTCACTCCTATTGAATCGGCCAAGTCTCGAACCCCTTCGCGTCCCTTATGTGATAAGAAATCCTGCAGCCAATTTCGACCGAAATGGCGGTGTAGGGAATAGACCGCATCTGCTGCTACATCTGATAAACTCAGCGTTTCTCTGAGGATTTGGATGTCCTCGGGCTCGATTTCTTGATACCCAATCCGAACCACATAATCAGGTGCGAGTCCACGCCTCCGAGAGCTCTCCTCGTCCAGAGTGAAGACCGCTACACGTGAAGAGAACAGTTGTTTTAGTCCCTTTACCTCCCGCCCTGTTCCTTCACTTGATCCCTTCCACCCGTACTCGCCATGCATATCGAATACTAGGTTGACGGCGTTACTTTTTTGAAGAATGCCGATCAGCAAGAGTCTCGCTAGAAAGGTTTTACCGGTACCACTCTTGCCAAAGACGCCATTACTACGAGTAACCAACTCGGGAATGTTAAGCGCAAGCCTAGTTTCCATATCGAGTGGAGTCCCGATATAGAAATGTTCTTCATCCTCTTCGCCGAACACAATTTCTATATCGTTTTCAGTAGCGATTGAGACTTGGGCGAAGTGAGGAGGAATGGTTTTAGCAGGTTGTGGGCCATCAAGAACCGCAGCAGGGTCATCAGAGTCTGCGATGACTAGCATCGGCTCTACAGTAATCATCCCAAAGGCGGTGGTTCCCGAAATAACCTGCTCGATAAATGGGTTCGAGACGTCCGGAGGCACTCCACGTAAACTCATGTCAGCAGCCTCTAGTGCTACCCCGGTAACTTGCCCGAAGAATCGAAACTTACCACCTTGAATACTGACAAATGTCCCAACCTTGATTGTTTCAGTCGAAATACCGACGTCAAGGCGAATCTGGACGCCTTCAGTGAGAGAACCCGCGACTACCATTCCTAGGCGTCCGGTCATGAAATTAGCCTTATGAGGATGTTATTTAGACGTTGGATCTGGCCGATTAGTAGAGGGGCCAGGGCTTTACCTGCGCCGACGAGATATGCCTGGGCATCCTCTTGTGTGAGGGACGAGTATCGCAAGAATGCGGCGATCAGCTCGTCTTGTGGCCCAATAGGAGAGTTTAGGAGGCTTGGAAGGAATTCATAGGAAGAACTGAACTCGCGTAGTCTATCTCTCCCACATTCGTAGACGAAGGAGTGGATCCTCGGTGGGAATGGTGACAGGTGGCGTTTCAATCCACTTTCTGATTCGTAACCAACTACTATCGCCTGAAACTCCGTTGACAGCAGCCGGTTGAGCTGAGGATTATGCTCGTATACTGCCTCCTCAGTCTCTTCGTCAACGCCCATCGCGATCGGACGTCGGCTTGGGTCTAGGCTTTGAGTGCGTACCTCAGCAACGATACCTAACACCGGATTGTTGTCACCAGCGCGTACCAGCGTACCCAGTGCAGGCGCGACATAAAGTTCGTGGCACCGTGCCGTAAAGGCAGCAGTTGTTGCTTCGACAATTTCCCCTATACGGCCAGCAATCAATTCACTCATCCGATTTCTTTCGGAGGATACCCTGAGTTACTTCGATGCATCCCTCCTCTAGGTTTCTCTGTACGTTAGAAACTCGTTCCAGAAAGTCTAGGGATAGTAACGTACTTGCGTTAATCCCATCACCCCTCCTTGGAGGGTTTTGTCGCATCCAAGCCATTGTTCTGTAGGTTACGTCGGTCCATTCTACCGTCTCAAAGCCGGCAGTATGAAAAAGATCCAAGTAGCGTCCGGGAGATACCAAAAAACTCATGGCTTTGTTGTCAGCCCAGGGAACTGGATAGTGGATGTCTAGCTGAGGTCCTGCTGTGATGTCATGAACAGCTAGGATTCCCTCTGGTCTCAACACTCGTGCGATCTCAGCGAGCAACACTGATTTTTCTTCGATATTCATGCTTGTATGTTGGGACCATACCAAATCAAAGCTGGCGTCGTCGAAGGGCATATCAAGGGCGTTACCATGTCTGAAGGAGACCATGTCGCCGAGTCCAACCAGACCGCTAAGTAGCTCTGCGGCCTCGCAGAACTCTGGAGTGATATCTAGGCCCACGACATGACACCCGAAATTGGAGGCTAGAGTGCGAGCTGAGGCGCCAAGCCCACTACCGACGTCGAGTACGCTCATACCATGCTGCGCAGCGGCAAGCCGTGCTAAGCTGAGCGTCTCTTCAACACCTCCTAGATGGAGATTGTCAAAAGAAGCGAAGTCATTAACGGTGAGGGAGTCAAGAGACTTTCCTGCCTCGCTAAGACTAGCTAGGATCCGTTCCACAAGTTCTGGCGAGCCGTAGTGGGATGCAACATCACCTTTTTCTATGTCCATCGCAGGCGCTTTGACCTCTGTTTTTCCGAGGTGTATGTGGGTAGAGAATGAGAGTAGAGTACTTGGTGTAATAGGTCTTCGAAGATCTTCCTGTCACTACCGCTGATCACGGCTTGCTCATGCGCTTCCATAAGTGCTACTGGATAGCCATGACCCCGCCGACTTTGATCAAGAACAATTGAATGAACTATGTTTACAGATTCTGGGTCCTCAGCAACCCACGATGGTATTTCAACACGAGCGATCTCCTCGCCCGCGTTCAAATAGAAAAAACCTATACTCATGCCCCGGTAATGATTTTTGATGACTGGGTATGTCGCCTCAAATATCATAGATCGTTGGCCAGGAAGTAACAGTTGTGCATACAGATCACGGTCTCTTATCCCGCCCACGCAAGGACCACACGGAGCACGGACGCTCCCTCTGTAGCCGCAAGTGCGTGAGAGGTAGCCTGCCTCATATTCACACGTTGTGAGCCGTAACGCGCGTATAACTTCAGCGTGGTTTGGTAGGCTCACGTAACTGGCGAGCGCGAGCTTACGCTCCTTATGTAAATCTCCTATTTCTTCCAATGCGAGAGCAAAGCCTTCCTCGACCATCTCCTTTCGGATGTAGTCATGGTATCCCTGACTTGCAAGCCCGATAAGGGATAGAGTGCCGTCCAGCAAGCCAAGCGTGGGAGTGTTTGAAGGCGTGTTACGGATCTCTTTAGTAAGAGCTCGTATCTCTTCAACAGAACGCTTAGCACCCAATATCGCGCCTTCGATTTGTTGCTCCTGAGCCCCGTCGGGGCTTCTCACCATCATCTCTTGCTCAGTAGCGTAGAGACGCGGGGTGTTGTATAGATGAGCCGAGGGAGATGCTCCATAAGCCAGAGTCGCGACTCCTGTATTTATTACGTAGCAGCGTGCCGGCAGATGTCGATTAGTATCGATATGTGAACCATCTGCGGAGACGACAATAAAATCTGGATAGGGTGGTGGGGCAGAAATGGCCTCCCCAGGGTGCCCAACGATACCTGGGAGCGCCCAGCTCGCGCTGGGAGCCTCCTGAATCTTTTTCAGGTAGACGTCGATCGAGAAATCCTGCGCAGCAGAGACGGCAGCCTTGAGCCTCTGCGAGCGTACGTTTTCGCTGGCCTGGATGTCCCCGGCCATTTCGTCAATTTGCAGAGCCGTTCGTGAAAGGTCGAGAGCCATTAGCGAAGTATCCTTGAATCACCGACCCGTTGGGTAAGGCCCTGATCATCCATGTATTCGAGGAGTGCGAGGGCGTATTTACGACTCGTCGTGAACATGTTACGGACATCTCCGATAGTAATGCTTCCCGCAGTGTGGATGTGTTTCATGATCTTCCCGGTCATCTCCTCGTAAGCTTGGCAACCGAATACAACATCCCCGCTGGTCTTCACAACCAGACCCCTCTCTACAATAACACTGAGTAGATCCGGGGTTAGAGGCGAGTTGGTCGGAGGTGAGTAAGGGCTTAATGTAAGTGAATCTAGATACTTTTGAACTAACGCTTCTTGGGGTTCGGAAAGCCGGAGTATATGGGTCGGAAGCTTTAGTTTAGGTCCCTCTTCTTGTAACAGGCCGTCGGACTGAAGCCGCTCAATAACGGATTGGTACACGCCGTGCTCCATACCCAGCCAACTCCTCAACTCTTCTCTGAGGATTCCTTTTTGTAAAGGGTGGTCGGCATGATAACTCTCAAGTTTCTTTCGTATTTTGGTCGTCATATCGGCCCAGGTAACTTGTGTTACCAGGCGGGTAGCTTGATCAACATTTGTGCCAAGTGCAATGACGTCCCCGGATTCCAGTAAGGTGTTTATCTCTCTGACCGCAGCACAGGTACCCATATTTGCATACCAGGCGATCTGGCTTAAGGGATTGAACTCTCTGAGTCTGATAGTTCCCAGTAAGACACTAGCATCAGTGCCCGTGGTCAACATAGCCAACCTATCAATAGTAGGGCCATGGTTGCGTGGATGTCTCGCGGCATCCACGGCGATGATCGTACCACCACCCAATGTTGAACCTCCTGATCGGATGATGAAGTAGTCTCCCTTAACCACTACGACCTGCCTGTCTAGTTTGAGTTGCGCCCATGCCGATTCTCCCGGGCCCACTTGTTGCCGATCAAGTAGCCTTACACGAGCCAGGAATTCGTTGCTACCAGTGTGTACGGAAGCCAGCATATTGTGGTGAATATTCCTGGGGGCACCTGTAATCATTCTGAGATTGATATCAATAGCGCCTGTTGGTTTAAGAAACTCATCTGTGGTTAGCACATCACCACGCTGGATCTCCTTCCGGGAGATACCGACAAGGTTAACTGCTACCCTGGTGCCTGGCGGCGCAGTTTTCAGTTTGGATTTGTGGGTTTGTATACCACGAATTCGCGATGTCATCCCTGATGGCTGGATGATTATCTTGTCACCAATGCTAAGGCTGCCGTCGATGAGTGTGCCTGTAACGACTGTACCAGAGCCGGTCATTGCAAATGATCGGTCGATGGGTAGTCGTGCCCGCCCGAGGTTACGGCGTGGAGTTGCCCCGGTTAACATAGTCGCAATGGCAGCAATCAAGGCGTCTAGCCCTTCACCTGTGGCCACTGAGACGGGTAGTATCTGGGATCCTGCTAATGTCGTTCCCTCAACGGTTTGCGCAACCTCTGAGATCACAAGCTCCAGTAACTCATTTTCGACCAAATCACGTTTCGTAACAGCGACGAGACCACGGCTGACCTGAAGTAGGTCGAGAATTGCCAAGTGCTCAAGAGTCTGAGGCATTACCGATTCGTCAGCGGCGACGACTAGAAGTGCGAGATCGATACCGCCCACGCCTGCAAGCATGTTGGCTATGAAACGCTCGTGTCCGGGAACATCGACGACACTAACCCCCGTGCCGTTTGGTAGAGACATCCATGCAAAGCCAAGGTCAATGGTCAGCCCCCGGGCTTTCTCCTCGTGAAGGCGATCTGGGTCTATCCCAGTGAGTGCCTCCACAAGAGTCGACTTGCCGTGATCGACGTGACCAGCTGTGCCGATTACGAACAACGTGACCTCCTGCCGAAAATTCTAACTTAACCAGAAAGTAGGGAGAATGCCAAGCCGCTATGGTTCAGCATAGCAGTGATCAGGATATTATTGGGCGTGTGGGCGCACGCTAAAAAAATTGAGAGAAGATCTCGTTGCTGAGTAGCCGGCCTTTATTGGTGAGGGAAATTGTCCCATCGGTCGTTTCCAGAAGCCCTTTACGAAGCCCGTCAGATATGATGTTCTCATAGACACAGAAAGGAGAGTTATCAAAGCGGGAGACGAACTTTTTCACGTCTATGCCTTGATCCAAACGTAGCCCGAGAATCATCGTCTCAGCCATTTCTAGCTGCGTGTCTATATGCTCGATTTCGGCCACCACGGGCATTGATTCAATCGCGGCTTTATTTTCAGCACCATGAACAGCCAGTGGTTCTTTCAGCTTCTGGACGTATTCCCGAGGAGGTTTCAGATTTGAGAATCTATGATGTTGCAAGTACGAGTGTGCACCTGGACCGACACCCAAGTAGGATTCGTTTTGCCAGTAAACAAGATTGTGGTGGGATTCGAAACCAGGAAGTGCCCAGTTGGAGATCTCGTAGTGAGCATAGCCGCTCCTACCGAACATCCCTTGAGCTTTAATATACATGTCAGCAGCAAGATCAGCGCTTGGTTCCGGCAGTTGACCATTTTTAACCCACTGCTCCATAGGGGTTCCTCCCTCAAGGGTCAGGGCATACATTGATATGTGTGGGGGTCCAAGATCAAGAGCCCTCTTGAGAGTAGTTTCCCACTGTTCGATAGTTTGGTAGGGCAGTCCGTACATAAGGTCGATACTGACGTTCTCAAAACCTGCACCCGATGCCATTTGAAAAGCTGAAATGGCGTCATCGGCTGTATGTCTTCTCCCTAACATACTAAGTAGCGTGTCATCTAAACTCTGGACTCCAATACTGATACGGTTAAATCCACAATCGAGGTAAGTAGCCAGATTTCCCCTGTCAAAATCACCCGGATTTGCCTCAAGGGTTATCTCCGCAGTTGGGTCTACGTGGAACGAAGTTCGTATAGCTTCCACCACACGTACAAGTTCAGGTGGGGGAAGATAGGATGGTGTGCCACCGCCGAAGAAGATGGTCTTCACATCAGGGTGATCTAGGATTTGTCCCCATGCCACTATCTCATTTCGAAGAGCGGAGATATACGCAGGGATCAGTGATTCAATCTTGGCGTAGGTATTGAAGTCACAATAAGGGCATTTAGTTTCGCAAAAGGGTATATGTAAGTACAGTGCTATAGACTGCATTGGTCATACGTTAAATAGGACATGCATAATGTCACCGTCATTTACGATGTACTCCTTGCCCTCTTGTTGGAGAACGCCCCGCCTACGTGCTTCAGCGAGGCTACCGCAGTCCATGAGGTTTTCATAAGTAACAACCTCGGCCCTAATGAAACCCCGTTCCAGGTCTGTATGTATTTTGCCAGCTGCTTTATGGGCGATGGTGCCGTCAACAATTTGCCATGCTCGAACCTCGTCTTCACCGACCGTTAGGAAGGATATGAGTCCAACCACGTCGTATGATAAAGCGATCATGCGATTGAGGCCTGACTCACCGGCGTTCAGGCTGTGGCGGAACTCCTTTTCATCGCCTTCCTCCATCTGGGCCAGGTCCATTTCCAATTTGCCGGCGATGACGGTTGCTCGCATCTGAGGGCCGGTTGCGATCTCAGCAAGTTGGTTTTGAAACGACTCTGCTTCCGGTAGTTGGTCCTCGGAAATGTTAACAACTACGATCGTTGGCTTGGCTGTTAGGAACTGGAACCCAGAGAGCCGATGGCTGGCCTCAGGTGGAAGATTTTGGTCGCGGAGAGCGACCCCTGCCTCAAGATTTCCCTTGACGTGTTCAAGGAGGGCCTGTTCCTTGGTAAGTTCACTCCGTTCTGCGGCTTTTGCACTCTTGAAGGCTTCGACCACACGGTCAAGGCGACGTTCGAGTAAAGACAGATCCGAAAAGGACAATTCTAGAAGCATATTTTCAACGTCCCTTATGGCATCGACACTCTCGTCTACATGCGTCACGGACGGATTATCGAAGGCACGGGTGATAACGAGTAGTGCATCAGTGGACTGGAGGGCGTTTAGGTAATCACCCGAGATACCCCTTGTCTGTCCGAAACCGTCCTGAGGAGAGGGGATATCCACATAGCTGACTTCAGCAGGCACCACCCGTTCAGGACTATATATTTTCGAAAGTTCGTGTAGGCGATTGTCTGGTACCTTGGCGACACCGATGTTTGGCTTATCGCTATACCCGGCAACGATTGCATGTCCTCGGGTGAGGGCGTTGAAAATGGTGGTCTTGCCACTGAGAGGGAGACCGACGATTCCTATTTGCATAGATAGTTACCTGACTGGAAGGGATATGCGCCGATGCATATAGTGAAGGGCGGGACAGCTAAAAGAGAGTTCAACTTTGGGATTCACGCTCCCTATCAGCGTGGCGGTACTCGCCTTCCACAATGATCGCCGGTTCATCTTCCGCCGGAGAAGGCGGATCGCGAAATTTTTCAAGCACGACGTCTCGCGGAGCCATGACAAGGAGCAAACCAATTGATACAGCCACAACGACCAGATCATCGATATGCCCAAGAAATGGGATCAGATCCGGAAAGGGGTCAATTGGAGAAACCAGATAGATTAGTGCCACAGGGACGATAAGCTTTAGGCGAACAGGTACTCTACGGTCCAGCAAAAGCCTACCGACAACCTTTAAAACCTTCGTGTGGCCAAGAAGCCGTATAAGTGCAAACACCTGGGTGCCGACCCCCTTGATGCTCTATTATACAAAAGGAGAGTTGTCCTTCCCTAAGATCGCGAAGCCTGTCTTATCAGTTGAAGTACGTTTAGGAGATATGCAACTCGGCTTAGCAATATTGGAATGAGTTAAGGTGCGCAGTTAAGAAGTCATGTGAGCTTGTGAAATACCTGCTACACGGTAAAGATGAGTTTTCGATCCGCGAACGGCTAGTTGTGATGAAGGAGGCCGTTGGCATTCCCGACGTGCGAGATGTAAACATCGCCGTTTTGGATGGAAAGCGGGTCACATTTGACAAGTTGATTGCTGACGCTAACACAGTACCGTTTTTGGCAGAGAAACGACTGGTCATTGTCGAAGGCTTACTCGGTAAATTCGAGCGAAAGAACCGGAACTCCGAGGAGGAACTTTCAGGTACTAGCGAGTGGGACGGGTTACCGGAGGTTCTTGAAACCTTGCCTGCAACCACAGATCTCGTATTCGTCGAGTTCGTGGAGAATAAAAAAAATGCAACAACCCCTGCTAATGCAAGAAACCCTATATTTAAACTAGTCAAGACGCACGTGGAAAACGAAAAGTTTGAACCACCACTACCAAAGCAATTAGGGCAGTGGGTCGTTAATCGAGCACAGGCTGAAGGAATTAAAATTGATAATCGTGCTGCCCATACGATGGCAAGCAGTATCGGAAGTAATCTTTCAGTGATTGTCTCCGAACTTCGTAAACTAGCGCTCTATGCTCAAGAACGAACCATCACTAATGATGACGTCATTGGCTTGGTGGCGTACACGCAGGACGCAAATATATTCGCGACCGCCGATGCGGTGGTAGACGGCAGGTCGGATGTTGCAATTAAACTTGTGAACCAACTGCTGCATGATGGTTCCTCTCCTCAGTACATTCTGAGCATGATGGCTCGCCAGTCGAGGCTACTCATTGTTGCCAAAGAACTCAAAGCTCAAAGTGCAAGCAATGACGAAAAGTCGAAACGGCTTGGGCTATCAGGGTTTCCACTCAGCAAGACGCTCGGGCAAGCTGAACGTGTTAGTAGTAGTCGGCTTACACGGATTCATGGAGCCCTGCTCAATGCTGACCATCTGATGAAAAAAGTTTCCACTAATGTAGGCCTCACCACAAGGCAAGATGAGGAACTTGTACTTGATACAACGATCGTTGAAATTGCATCACTACCAAATACCAGAGACTCCTGACACCAGCGATTTACGTAACCAACTCTAACACGATACGTATCAACTTTCGTTGACATCTCAATAGCATGAAAGTAACATGTTATGTGAGAATATCGATGAGCGGACTAAGCTGACAACAACGTCGCTCACTAACACAAGAGGTAGGAGATGGTCCTCAAACCAGAAGATTTCACCGAAAAGGCCCAGGAGGCGATGGCCGATTCCCAGGAGATCGTACGACGATACCGCCATAGTCAATGGGATGTTGAACATGTCCTCCTTGCGTTGTTGGACCAGCACGAAGGGGTGCCTGTCCAGATACTGACGAGTTTGAACGTACCAGTTGAGACGTTACGTGAAAGACTAAATCAAGATCTGGTTGGTGGCCCGAAACTTGACCAAGAGTCCAATCAAATTTTTATGACGCCTCGATCACGAGATATGCTTGCCCGTGCGACTGAGGAAGCAAAACGCTTAAATGACGAATTTATCAGCACTGAGCACTTGCTCATCGCTATCGCAAAGGACGAAGGGCTTGCGGGCCAACTTCTCCGAGAGCAAAGTGCTGATGTGGAACGTATTTATCAAGCTTTACAAAACGTTCGTGGTAATCACCGCGTGACTGATCAGCGAGCTGAAAGTCGGTATCAGTCGCTTGAGAAATAC
>Ga0310344_10003662_pt1 | contig 11409 bp, 14 predicted proteins | sample HC15DNA20200_MG_FD_203801 | JGI IMG/M metagenome (GOLD analysis project Ga0310344, IMG submission 203801) | Marine microbial communities from station ALOHA, North Pacific Subtropical Gyre - HC15-DNA-20-200_MG | ecosystem: Environmental > Aquatic > Marine > Oceanic | place: Pacific Ocean: North... | reverse complement strand
CAATGGGATAAACTTCCAAGTGGTAGAGAAACTGGTGAAGGACAATCCGGGGTGGAGACTCAGCCTACAGACTCACAAATGGATGGGTGTACTATGACCAGGGCCATAATGTCTCTATCTGGGGGAATGGACAGCACTGCGTTGCTTCTCAGGCTATTGGCCGAAGGAAGCAAGGTCACTTGCCTAACTTATGATTACGGGCAGAAGCACTCAGTGGAGATAGAAAGGGCTAGGGACAACATAGGCTACCTTTCTGAAAATGGCTATGACGTCGAGCACATCGTGATTGATCTGACATCGGCCATGAAATCTCTGAACTCAGCCCTAACTTCGGATGGGATTGATGTACCGGAGGGACACTATCAATCCGAACAGATGAAGCAGACCGTAGTACCCAATAGAAACGCGATTTTCTCTTCGATACTTTATGGGCAAGCACTAAGCAAGTCATCTATAGAAGACACTGAGGTTATTGTAGCCCTTGGGGTGCACAGTGGGGACCACGAGATATACCCAGACTGCAGACCGGAGTTTTACGAGTCACTCCAACAGTCGTTCTCGATGGGCAACTGGGGGAGTGAGAGGGTTTCATTCCACTTGCCATTCATCATGGGCGACAAGACAACAATATTGGAAGACGCCATCGACTCAACGAGGCACCTAGGTCTTGATTTCGATACGGTTTTCAGTAATACAAACACTTCATACAACCCAGATAAGGAGGGCCGTAGTTCAGGAAAATCTGGGGCTGACGTTGAGAGGATACTTGCTTTCCACAACATAGGTCGAACAGACCCCGTCGAGTACGTCGAAGACTGGGACAAAGTCGTTTCTTACGCACTAAATCAACAGAAGCAGGGAGGATTCACTTCATGAGCGAAAAACTTCCCAAGTTCGACCTTGAGAGGGATCAGGAATGGCGGCAGAGGCTTACTAAGCTGCAGTACCATGTCACTAGAGAGGCAGGAACTGAGAAGCCGAACACTGGGATCTACTACATGGAGGAAAGGGAGGGGGACTACTTGTGTATCTGCTGCGGCCATCTTCTGTTTACATCCAGTATGAAGTACCACTCAAGTTGCGGTTGGGCCGCCTTCCACACAGAGGACGAAAACGCAGGCATTAGGAGGCTAGAAGACAGGACCTACGGGATGCTCAGGGTGGAGGTGAGGTGCGGATCATGCGACGCCCATCTTGGGCATGTATTCGACGATGGGCCACGGGTGTTCGGCGGAGAAAGGTACTGCATTAACTCGGCTAGTATTGAATTCGAATTGGGTGAGGATGATGGCGACTAGGATAAGAAGGTGGGTTGAGACCGATACAGGTCACCGGGTTCCTAACCACAGGAGCAAGTGTAGAAATCTTCACGGTCACAGATACAGGTGGGAGGCAGAGCTCGAGGGAGAGGTGGTACAAGACGAGGGTTCATCCGAGGAGGGGATGTTGATGGATTTCTCAGATGTTTCAGAAATCCTAAACGATCACATACACGACATAGTAGATCACGCATTCATAGTGTTCGATGGGGATTTAGAGGCTATCGGGGCTCTCTCCGAGATGGGTGACGATCACAATACTGTGAGGGTGCCATTCATTCCTACAGCAGAGAACTTGGCCAAATGGGCATTTGAGCAAGTAGAACCTCACATCCGGTCTTCATATGGGAATGCACTGAGGCTGAAGTCGTTCCATGTCAGGGAGACCCCAAAGTCGTGGGCTAGTTGGAGGCCCTGACTCATTGCATATCAGATTCGAAAGCCCTCGAAGCCTCGGAAAGTACACCTAGAATCCTGTGAACCTCGTCATTCTTCGGTAAACCCCTCATTATTACTCGAATCAGCGTCTCCTCGATTCCACTTCTCTTGTGATCCTTAGTGGGCATTGCTTGCACAAGCCTTCTGGCTTCTGATCTTAGCGTATCCCTGAGATTTGGGTCAAGTAATCTACCACCCGACCCTGAAGGAATAGATGTGTTCGAGTTAACGAACCAAGAGAAGCAGATGATCGAGACTGCGTGGCTGAGATTTAGTATCGGGTATCCTTCCCATGTTGGAATAGTAACCAGCAAGTCACACATCCCCAACTGCTTGTTAAGGAGCCCCTTTCCTTCCGGGCCAAATACAATTCCAACCCTTCCATCTACTCCAGAGAGACTCTTGGGCAGTTCTTCAGGAAGTAGGAAGTGCCTCATGGAAGTCTTATCTCCGTCTTCCCTCTTTCCAGATGTCCCAATTACCAATGAGCAGTCATAAACAGCATCTTCAAGAGACTTGACCATCAAAGAGTTATCAAGGACTTCTTGAGCGTTCTTGGCCCTTTTTCTAGTCTCCTCTGACCAGTTCCCTGACCTTCCTACTACTCTCAAGTTATTGATTCCAAAATTCAACATTGATCGGGCTACTGCACCTATGTTACCATCGTTTTCTGGCTCTACTAGTACTATGCATACATTATCAGAGAACGAAGGAAGTGCACCGTTCCTCCTATCTCCCATGAGGTATCGAGAGAGTAACAGGTGATGAGGGATGCGCTAGTCCACTCTACGTTGCTTATACCTAGTGATGTATCCGGCAATCCAGTTCCTCATCCTCTTGTTGTCCACGTCGGAGAACTCAGATACCAGATTCTTGTTGTTCTCGAAGTCGTCCGTGAACTGGTCCGGGTAAGTCTCAACGAGCCTCAGCGCTCTAGTCTTGATGAAGGACGGCCTGATATTCCCCATACTCAGTCCTCCAGTAGCTTCACTTCCAACGGGAAGCCTTCTTCTCGAGTGCAAACGACCCTGATTTTCCTTGGGGGTTTTTGCATCCCCCTAGACCAAATGGCGTGGTTGACTGACTCGTCAATCCATATCTCCTCCTCCTCGGTCTTCTTCATGTGCTGTGCCACGTGATTCTTCACTTCTGCCATGGCTCTCTTGGCCCTATTAGTTCGGGGAACGTTCCATGCAGCTCTGAGAGGTATAGTCAGCTCCTTAATTTCGGCCATGATATCACCTCTGCAGCTTTGATCGTCTCCACATGTGCCTCTTGGGATGCGTGTTGGTCCTTCTATTGGTCCTCATCACGACCCAAACAGGTACTCTCTTGTTCTGTTTGGTCACCTTGTTGAGCCTCTTCTTCTTTGCAAAGGGCTTGTTTCGTGCCATCTTAGTACCCCTTTAGTCCCGGGTAGCGTTCCTCAGCTGCACCCCTTACAGAATGTGAAACTTCGTCTAGCAGACTCTGCCCCGTTCCACTCAGCACCTTACCCTTATTCACAGTGCCAGCTGTATTCATGGAATCCTCGAGTAGACCGGATTCGGCAAGCTGCTGCAGAATCTTCCTAGAGATGTTCCTAGAACCTGCCACGGCCTTGTTTTTCTTGACTCCACGGTCCTTTGCTCCACCGAATTCCTGGGAAATTCTGTTTGCACCGATAGGCCCCATTATTGCTACCTTGCGAAGTATTGACGCCGATCTAGTATGCCACCAGTCTTCTTGAATAGGTGGTCTTTCCCGGTGTGTCCCTGTCTTGACTTGGGATGCCCACTCAGGGGCTTGAATCTTATCGAATGAATGAAGCTTCTCCGAAAGACCCGCGATAAGGAGGTCCGCTGGAACGTCGTAATACGTGGTCATACCTGCACCGTGCGTCCCGCCCGTCCTACAGACCATATTTAACCGTGATGTCACGGTTTTCATTAACATTCTACTACTGTGAACTAATCGACAAGCATTCAAAAATACTCTCCGTCTGGAAATAGCGTGAAGCGATCGCTGTCCAAGAACCCGAACATGCTCCGAACCATGGTCGGGACCGGACTGACTCTAATCATTCTCTTGTCATTCGCGGTCTACTCGAATACTGTAGACTCGGAGTACTACGAATACACCACCACAAACGAGCGGCAATTCATGGAATTAAATATCGAGTCAGAGGGACAGGCAGAGTGGTTCTTCTCTACTAATGACGCCATAACATGGGTCAATTTTTCAGTCGATGGAGCCGCCCCTGGTTCTATCCTGACAGTAGAGGCGGAGGGGACAAACTGGTCTCACTCACCTAGTCTTGGTTTGGACGACGGGAATTACATCTGCAACGAGCCGGAGTCGGATTACTCATCGATAATCGAGACGTGCGACTTCAGCCGTACCCACTCGATTGAGCTTACTAGTGGTAATGGGACACTTAGGGGTAGGGTTTCCCTAGATCTCCCGATAAAGGGCAAGGGTTACCTTGAGAGTGAGAATCATGATGATGCGGAAAACGAGTCAAATGGACTGATTCAAAACGCGAAGAAGGTGATAACATGGACAATCAAGGTAGAGAAGGACGGCGAGGTTTCTCCCAGTGCGGGTGTGTTAGTTGAGGGGGAATACACCACGCACGAACTAGTTGGACTTGAGCAGTTCCAACTTGACCCCTTTCAAGAGACGGTTTACAGCTTCTCAGCTCTTGTTGGCTGCTTCTTCCTCGTTCTCGTCATTCCACTGATGATATACTTTTCAGCAAGGTATAGGGAGAAGATTAACGAGGAAATCCGTTCCTCAGTCGAGGAAGAATGACTATTCTACGGACGGATGAACAATCCAGTCAATCGTATCGGGATCACGGACAATTACAGCTAGCCCAAGATCAACAAACTCCGCAATAGACTTGGTCACCCTCTCGGAAACAGGTGAGATCCTTTCATCGAACAACTGGTCCATCTTAATGATAATTTCAGCGAGGGTATTGGTCCCGTCCATTAACATCCAGAGCTCAGAATTCATATCGTCTAGTGGCCGTCTTACATTCGATGGTGCACTGAAAAAATTGGCTATTATCTGCTCTAACTTTCCGAACTCCTTCTCAATATATATCACAACAATCCCTGACTCAGAGAGTTTCCATTTTACTTGAGTCCTAGTGGGGAAATACTCAGAGACAATATTCACCACGTTGACCACACCAGGAAAATTGCAGAAAGAGTTCCAATGGTAGCAAATAATCGGACCTTGGGCGCGTCTCCAAGTATATTCCTAGCCCACCAAGCCGAAACGCCACTGATAGACATGATTAGCAGTGCGACGACTTCAGCAGAAGATAGAGATGCAGTAGCCAATGCTACCTCCTCAGTTTTGTGGTGTTGGAAACAATAGAAGTTGCTAGGCTGCATACCCTATCCATTATGACCTCGTTTACTAGGGTCCCATCTTCGTTGAAAGCCTCCTTGATGTGAGGGACGGCAACCTGCTCAGGTGCCACCCATCCGTGGATCCACCTGGCAGCTATCCTCATGTGGTTCAGAGTGTTGTTGCTGGCTTGCCCGCCGAGTGTGCTCATTAGTCCGAAAACTTTGCCTGACGTGTGCTTGGAATAAAGCCAGTCTAGGCTGTTCTTCATGACTCCGCTCATCGTTCCATGGTATTCAGGACTGGAAAGGACGAAAGCGTCTGACGAGGCTGCCATATCCTGGAATTCCTTCACGTTCTGATCTTCCCAGCTCCCTTTAGCCCCTACCAAAGGAAGGGGCTTCGAACCATGGTCCCAGACGAGAGTCTCAGCTCCATGATTCCTGCACTGGTCAAGAAGTAGCTCCAGCATCCTACCGTTGGCCGAGTCCAGATCATAGGTCCCGCAAATCCCCATTATCACTATTGCATCGCTCACGGCTGCTACAGGGGGTCCCCATCTTCAAGTATGCCTCTGTACATATTTTGCGAATGCTTATCCATCATCGGTTTTGCGATGTTGAATATGGGTGGCAATCTAACAGAAATACTGCATGAGGCTTCAGTAATGGCCAATTCAGGGAAGACTGCCAAAGCAATAGAGATGTACACTCGGGCTATTTCGATTGACCCCGAAAGCGCAACTGCATGGTACTGCTTGGGCGTGCTATATTCCAGGGCCGATTCCTTAGGGGAGGCAGTTGCAGCATTCGAGAAATCCGACAATTTATTCCCTAACCACGGGCCAACGCTTGCCAACCTAGCAATACTGGTAGAGCACGACGATCCTGTAAAGGCCTCAGAATATGCAACAGCGGCTTTAATCCAATATCCAGATGACGAAAAGCTATCCACGATTGCTGACTACTCTGCACCCGAGGATGAGCCTCCTAAGATATTCGTTCAAGCTACTGCAATCGATCCCGAGGATGTTACTGGCGTTCAGTTAGAAGACAGCCACTCTCCAGATACTAGGATGAGCCAAGCAGAAAGTCTGACTTCTACGGGAGACCACTCTAGGGCCGTTGCATTATGGAAGGGCCTCTTAGAGGAGGCACCCGACTCCTCGGAGATTTGGAGGGGCCTTGGGGAGGCACTTCTCGCCGCTGGATATCCGGATCGTGCAGAGCAGTGCCGTAAAAGGGCCGAAGGATTAGAGAATGCGATCTCCATCCCCGATGAGTCTGAGCCCCATGAGCAGCAAGATCCCGCCGAAGCACTGATTCTTGCTGTAGAGGAGGCTCAGACGACTATCGTACAAGAGGACACCAGGGGCGATTTAGAAGATGCAGTTGGGTGGTACAACATGGGTATCAATCTACTTAACGAGGGGAAGCACGACGAGGCCCTAAGGAGCTTCGAGAAGGCCATAGGGGGATGTCCTGCTGATGAGATTGAGCTCAAGGTCAAGTCTCAGAACGCAAGGGGGAATGCACTGTACAACGCTGGAAGGTATCCTGAAAGCGTAATAGCTTACCACACAGCAATAGGAATGGATCCAAACAACGTCACCGGTAGGACGCTATTCAACATGGGCTCATCATATGCAGCTGTGGAGCTTTTCGATGACGCGATTAAGTGCTTCACTCAGGCTCTCGACAGGGGACTTGGCAAGGAAGAGGCCGATTTGTGCCAGAAGCAAGTAAGTAGATGTAGGCTTCTCGCAAGAGAGCAGTCTAAGCGGCAGTCTCGTGCTATGAGATAGGGGAAATTGTGACTCTCACTGATTTGCTGGTCGGAGTGTTGCTTCCGTCAGCCACGCTGTCCAACGGTATCAACACATTTGACTCAGGGAAGTATGTAGCGACGTTACTCGGGGGGATATCGTACTCAATGATGAACCATCCTTCCGAGCAAATCTCTGAACCATTGAAATGGGATGTAATTGAGACCTTTTGGAACTCATGCCACCCATTAGCTTCAATGTCGGATTTGTTCATCATAACCATCCTCCTGCCTCCGGAAATTCCCCTGTATCTGTCGTCATTACCGTAGATAGTAGTGTTGTACTGGTCGTGGGACCTGATGGTCATCATTACGAACTGACCGTCATCTACATGCAAAGATTCCAGAGAATTAGTGATGAAATTTGCCTTACCCGTCGGCGTGTTAAACACTCGTCCATCCCTAGGGGGGTTTGGGAGGTAGAACCCCCCGTCGATCCTGCAACGCCGGTTGTACGAGTCGAATCCCGGCACGGTCCTCTCTATGCTTCCACGTATGGTGTCATAATCTGCGGTTAGTGATTTCCAGTCAATACCAGATTTTCCTATGATGGACTCCAATGCTTCGGCTATTCCTGAAACAATGCTAGGCTCCGACATGAGATGCTCACTAGCTGGCTTGGCAGAACCAACGGACATGTGGACCACCCCCATAGAGTTCTCTACAGTAACGAACTGATCAGCTCCACCAGTACGATCCCTCTCAGTTCTCCCTAGGCAAGGGAGGATAATTGCCGTTTTCCCAGTGACTAAGTGAGACCTGTTTGGTTTTGTGGATATCTGTACTGTGAGTTTACACCTCTCTAGAGAGTGTGCAGTTGCATTTGTATCAGACATTGCAGAAAGGAAGTTTCCGCCCATAGACAGGAATACCGATGACTTACCCTCCGCCATCCTCCTTACAGATTCGACTGCATCAGAACCTATCTTTCTGACAGGCATAACTCCAAACTCATCTTCTAGGGCATCAATGAACTGGTCCGATGGGTGGTGATTAATTCCGACAGTTCGGTCCCCCTGTACGTTTGAATGCCCTCGAACGGGGCAAAGTCCGGCCCCAGGTCTGCCGATATTTCCTCCTAGAAGCAGTACGTTCGAAATCTCTTGGATAGTTGCAACTGAGTTCTTGTGCTGGGTCAGGCCCATTGCCCAGCAGCAGATAATGGATTTCGCCTTTGACATCTGTCGACCTATCCTCTCAATTTTGTTGCGGGAGACACCACTAGATGCAACAATCTCGTCCCACGGTGTTGTGGACACATAGTCTCTGTATTCTTCGAAGCCATGAGTGTATTTTTTTATGAACTCGTCCGACTCATTTATTTGCGGGATCATTGACTTAGCGAAACCACGGAAAAGTGCCTGATCACCATTCACTCTTACCCTGATATGCTCATCGGCGATGGAGGTACCGAAACCAAGAACCTCGAGAGGGTTCTGAGGATGCTTGAAGCGCATCATTCCAGTTTCTATTAACGGGTTAATGCTCACTATGGATGCTCCAGATTTCTTGGCATCCCTGAGGGCCGTAAGCATCCTTGGGTGATTCGTGCCCGGATTCTGACCCACAACGATGATTAGTTCGGATTTCTCGAAATCATCGAGTTTCACTGTCCCCTTTCCAATTCCAATCGACTCCGTTAGTGCCACGCCTGATGACTCGTGGCACATATTGGAGCAGTCTGGAAGATTGTTCGTTCCGAACCTCCTAGCAAGGAGCTGCCATAGGAATGCTGCCTCATTGCTCGTCCTACCGGACGTATAGAAAATGGCTCCGTCGGGTGAATTCAGTCTAGACAACTCGATAGCAATAGTTTTGAAAGCACTCTCCCAGGAAACTTCCTCGTAATAGTCTGATCCTTCTCTGAGAATCATTGGGTGTGTCAGCCTTCCTTGCTTGTTCAGCCAACGATCGGACTTCATTGATAGCTCCGACACAGTCCACCTCGACCAGAATTCTGGCCCGGCTCTCTTCCTTGTCCCCTCATCTGCAATAGCCTTTGCACCGTTCTCACAGAATTCCGCGATTGTCCTCTTGTCATCCGGGTCAGGCCATGCACATCCGGGACAGTCGAAACCAGTGAACTTGTTTACCTTGGTCAGACTCGATATGCTTCGAATAAGCCCCATCTTAGAGAATCCGTGTTTTGCAGTTGACACAATGGCCGGCATCCCTGCAGCAGACTTACTCTGCGAACCCTTCTTTGGCGGGTTTTCCTCCAATGGGGTGGTTGCATTAACTGGAGTTCGCACATTCTTTCGGAAGTGCTGTCACTCGTTAACATAATGTCTGTATGCATTTCTCGTCTAATGTGAGCGAGGGCCATCATGTTGTGACCGGAGCCTTCGGTTATTCCGGCAGATGGATAGCAAAGGAGCTTCTATCTAGGGGGAGGACAGTCAGAACTCTGACAAACGCTATTGGGAGGGACGATCCATTTGATGGAAAGGTAGAGGTCCATTCTCTCGACTTCAACAATCACGAGGCATTGGTTAATTCTCTGAAGAATGCAGAAGTGTTGTACAACACATACTGGGTCAGGTACAAGGATCCAAAAGGTAACTATGCACACGATCTTGCAGTTGATAATATCAGGAAACTGTTCATTGCTGCAGAGGAGGCAGGAGTCAAGAGAGTAGTACACTTCTCAGTGGCTCACCCCCACAAGGCCCCAGACTGGTCATACTTCAGGGGGAAGGTGGAGGCAGAGGATATTCTGAAGTCTTCATCACTCTCATACGCCATACTGAGACCAACCGTCTTCTTCGGGGGTGATAGGGACGTGTTGATCAACAACATGGCATGGTTAATCAGGCGGTTTCCAGTTTTCGGAGTATTCGGAATGGGAAAGTACCACATTCAACCCGTACACATCAGTGATGTAGCGAGGGTATCGGCAGACCAGGGAGAAAAAGATGAAAACATCATTTTGGACGTAGCCGGGCCCGAGAAATACGAATACCGAGACTACGTCAAACTGATTGCTACGTCAATGGGAGTTCGTAGGATTGTCATACCCGTCCCGCCCATTAGCGCATGGCTAGTTGGCCAGATGGTCGGGGTTTTCCTGAATGACAGGGTAATCACTAGGGCCGAGATCAGAGGGCTGATGCGGGGTCTGATGGCAACAGACGCGAATCCAGTTGGTGAGGTCAGCTTCTATAATTGGATATCTCAGAACGGGCACATCCTTGGTAAGAAGTATCAGAACGACATGAAGGAGCGGAAATATAGGGATCCAAAGAAAGCCCTCTCTAGTGGGAAACCCTCCTAACTCCACTATATACTGTGAGGGAGTCATTCTTTGCGAAACAGATTAGCGTCATACCGTGCTCGATTGCTAGGTCTACTGCTAGGGTGCTAGGTGCCCCTATTGCGACCATTATCGGAAAACCAGCGCGTATTGACTTCTGGACGAGCTCGAAAGACGCTCTCCCGGACACGAATGATGTAAGGGCATTAGCTGGAAGTAAACGATCAGTTAGATAGGATCCGATTAGCTTGTCCATTGCATTATGCCTACCAATATCTTCGAAAATCCTATCCACGATACCATTTTCATTGAAGCTTGCACATGCATGCGAACCTCCGGTCTTTGCGAATAGCTCCTGCTTAGACCTCATCACATCAAGACATAGAGCCACAGTTTCCAAGGATATTCGAAGGTCTTCATCTAGTTCGGGCCCATGCATGTGGAGGGCATCATCAATCGTTGATCTACCACAAATTCCACACGACGAGGTAACTGTGCTAGGCCTGCAGTGTACTACAGGGTCGAAGGAAGACTGTTCTCCTAGTGTAACGGTAATAGCATCACGGTCATTTTCAACTCCAACGACATGTTCGATTGAATCGATAATTCCTTCGGAGTATAGGAATCCTAGAACTAGGTGAGTATCTTCCCCCCTTGTCCTCATCGTAACCCCAATGTTGTGACGCCCGTGGTGCTTATCGGATAGCGTAATGGACAAGGCATCCTCCGATGTGACAAAGTCCTCATCACGCGAAAATTCCGCCCCGTTAATCCGGGCAACATCCCTGGTTTCGAAACTATCCACGCATCTTGGAGCGGTGCCTGATTGATATGTGTGATGTGTGTGTAGTGGAACCGTTGAAATACAACTATTTGTACAGCAAATCATGGGAATACTAGGCGGAGAGGGTTTCTCGCTCCCAGTTGTCACTGAATCCGAAGTAGTTGACGTAGATCTACAATTCTCAGATTCTGCAAGGAAGGCACTAAAGGAGAGCATGAATGGGGATGAAGACTCGCATGTGCTTGTCATCAGCGCCCAGTCTGGAGGTTGCTCAGGCTTCCTATACGACATGAAGATCATGGAAGATCCTGGTGGCGACGAGTTCCAGAGACTAGTCATAGGCGGAATAGAAGTTCTTGTCCACAACAAGGACAGCTCTCTTCTCTCAGGTATCACAGTTGATTACAAAGACACCCTGATGGGAGGGGGCTTCCAAATAAACAATCCAA
>Ga0310344_10003661_pt1 | contig 11409 bp, 19 predicted proteins | sample HC15DNA20200_MG_FD_203801 | JGI IMG/M metagenome (GOLD analysis project Ga0310344, IMG submission 203801) | Marine microbial communities from station ALOHA, North Pacific Subtropical Gyre - HC15-DNA-20-200_MG | ecosystem: Environmental > Aquatic > Marine > Oceanic | place: Pacific Ocean: North... | reverse complement strand
ATTAAAATTAAAACATTCGGGTGGTAACAGCGTAAGTATTGCTGCACCATCTAGTAACCCTGCTTCTAATAGGACATTAACTGTACCGAGTAATGCAGATGGAACAATACTTACTAACTCAACTCCAGGATGTATTCTTCAAGTAAAACAAACTGTTTATACAGATAATGACGTTGACATATCAGTACCAGCTCATGGGAGTGGACAAACTGGTGATTACGTAACAATAACACAATTAAATTGTAGTATTACTCCAACGAGTTCTAGTAATAAAATTTTAGTATCTGGTTTTGTTTTTGGAGAGCCTAGTAGCTCTCCTCATGTATATTGTTTTGGATATGCACGAACAATCTCAGGAGGAGCTTTAACAGCATTTGGTCGTGGAACTGGTAGTGGTCAAGGTATGCAAGTTACTTCAATGATGACTCAAAATTATCATGGTGATGACAATGATAGTACACCTACTTCTACTGCTTTACCTCAATATTTAGATAGTCCAAACACAACAAGTGCTATTACATATCATATCCAAATAGGAAGATCGGAAAGTGGAAATCAAACTTTTCATTTAAATACATCATCAACTGCCAATGATTATCCTTATGACGAAAACGGCTTATCCATGTTAACTTTAATGGAGGTGGCAGCATGAGCACATTAAAAGTAGACGGAATCCGTTCCAATTCCGCATCAAGCGATGCCATAACGTTGGCAAGCGATGGAACGTGTACAGCGAATATTACTAATAACCTAAGTAATAGAAACAAGCTAATTAATGGAGAAAATCTTATCTCGCAAAGAGGAACATCAGAAACAGGAGTTGCAAGTACAAAATATGCAAACGCACCTGATAGATGGCAATTTTATGCTTATCCCTCTAGTCAAAGCGGAACTTTTACTGTATCTCAAGACAGCACAGCACCAAATGGATTTCAAAAATCTTATAAAGTAGATTGCACAACAGCAGATACAAGTTTACAGGCAGATAGCGGAGTAATACTTAGACAAATTATTGAAGAGCAAAATCTACATGATTTTCGTAAAGGTTTTTCAGATGCTAAACAATTTTCACTTTCTTTCTATGTAAAGACTTCAAAAACAGGTACTTATGTTTGCGAATTGTATGACATGAGAAATACTCGTCATGTTTCAGCAACTTATACTGTTTCAGACACAAACTGGAATAGATACACAATTACATTCCCTGCTGATACAACAGGAAGTTTCGTTGCTGCTAACATCGGTGGAGGATTAATTGTTCATTGGTGGTTAGTCGCGGGAACAAATTATACTTCTGGTTCTTTAGGAACAACTTGGGGAAATACGGCAGCAAATAGAGCAGTTGGTCAATTAAATTTTGCTGATTCTACATCAAATATTTTTTATCTCACGGGATGTCAACTAGAAGTAGGCAGCGTGGCAACAGATTTTGAACACAGGTCGTATGGTCAGGAGCTTGAGCTTTGTAAAAGATATTTTCAAGTTTTAGTTGATAGTGGCAATGCTGAATCTTTTGGAAATGCTACTGGTTATAATTCAACTACTATTCATTTTGTAACACCATTAAGACCAGAAATGAGAACTGTTCCAACATTAGATTATACAAATGGTACTGATTACTATGGAGCATATCAAAATAATACTGTTGATTATTTTAATGATTGGACTGTAGTGAGTAACTCTCATAGTAGGGCAGTTGATATAAGTGCTGGTGGTGGTGTTAGTATAACGGCTGGAAGCTCTGTATTATTAAGAACCACTAATGCAGCATCTAAAATTAGATTTTCTGCGGAGCTTTAAATTATGGCATATCCAACAAATCCAATTTATAAATTAGTAAAAGATCCGTTTACTAATCAAGTTGTTTCAGTTCTTACTCAAACAGGAGATTCTGAACCTTATCAAGTTAAATGTATTCCATTTAATGAAGCAAACACCGACTACCAAGAGTACCTTGAATGGGCAAAGACAAACACAGCGGAGGCAGCTGATTAATGGCATTAACAAAAATAAAAGCTGATGGCTTAACAGCTGATTTAATAGATGAGACAAAGTTAGCCGATAACTCTATAGACTCAGAACATTATAATGATGGGTCTATAGATAACGCCCACTTAGCTGATGATGCTGTTGGTGTGGCTGAACTCTCAGCTACTGGTACAGCATCTAGTTCCACCTTCTTAAGAGGAGATAACTCATGGGCAACTCCTACTGATACTAATACTGTTACAACAATAAACAACAACGCAGATAATAAAATTATTACTGGCTCTGGGACTGCTAATACTTTAGAAGGTGAAGCTTTAGCACAAATAGATAGTGGTGGAGATTTATGGATAGGTCATGCACCTACTACTCACTATGATAATAGAAAAATGTTTATACATCAGCCAACTGCTGGTGAAACAGCTTATCTTTCTATAACAGGAGAGCAAGGTGCTGGAATAGTTTTTGGAGACAGCGTAGGTCAGAATACTGGTAACTATGAATCTTTAATATGGCATAACAACAGTGATGATTCATTAAAAGTTACGACTGATAATGGCAATAAAGGTATAAAAATAGAAAACGGTGGAGATGTTGAAGTAATTGATGGCAATGTAAAATTTGCATCTGGTCATGGTATTGACTTTAGTGCTACTTCTGATGCTAGTGGGACTGGTATATCTATGGGTAATGAGCTTTTTAAAGATTATGAAGAAGGCTCTTGGACTCCAGTTATAAAGAAATATGTTAGTGGTTCTTGGGTAAACGCAACTATGACTACTGCTGGTGGTATATCTGATTGTTACTATGTGAAAATAGGAGATATATGTCATTTCCATGTAGCTTGGAGTGGTTTTGAAGTTTCAGATTCTAGTTATTGCGTATTAGGAGGATTACCTTTTGCTTCTGAGGGTCGTGGTCAATGTGTTGTGACTTATACTACTGCTTTTAATAGTCACCAAAATCAAGGTGGACATATAAGTGCTGGTGGTGATCAACAGATACAATTTTATCATACTGGTAATAATTGGAACGCATGGAACAATAATACAGCTGGACTTTATATCTATGCAGATGGCTGGTATAAAGTAGCATAAACAACAAAAAATTATGGCATTAACAGAAACAATCGAATACGACAAAATAGAAGTTGTCGGTAAATACAAAGCAGTGCAAATAAGAAAAGCACATATTGTCAAAAAAGACGATAAGGAACTTACAAGATCTTTTGAAAGATATGTATTAAATCCAGATGCAGATGTCAGCAAAGAACCAACAGAGGTTAAAGCTGTATGTGATGCAGTTTGGACAGATACGGTGAAAGACTCGTGGAAGAAATACCAAGAATCGAACTCCCCAGAGTAACACCTATAGAAACAATATCCATCCCTTTACCAACAGCTGAGGTTCCTTATTATGTACCTTTAGTAGTTCCTCCTAGTGATCTTAAAGAACCTGAAGGTACTAAACCAATAGAAACAACTGAAGTACCTCCACCTCCTACTTTAAACTTACCACCCTTACCACCAATCCCTATTCCACCACCTGAAGTCTTAGTTCCTACAGTAATCACAGCTGTTACAGCCGTAGCAGCAACAACTGTAGCTACTCCTATTATTCAGGATTTAAAGGAAAGAATAACGAAGTTTTTAAATAATAAAATTAAAAAATGGAAGGAAAACCGGAAGAAAAAAAGAAAGGGCTAATAGGTAAGCTAAAAGATGTTGCTGAAGATAAGGAACATCAAATAGAAATCTTAGGTACCTTTGTAAGACTGGGTGTAGTGGTGTGGTCAGGCTTCATCATTACAATGAATTACGTAGATATACCAATGGTTAAGAAGTCTGGTAATTCAGATATCACTTTTGTCGCCAGCGTCTTTACTGGAGCTTTAGCCACATTCGGTTTGACTACTGGTAAGAGTAATAATAACAAAACACTTGAATGCCCGATGGCACAAAAAGACAAACCAAAAGCATGAAGAAATTAATTCTGCTTTTAGCTCTGTTATCACCCAGCATAGCTAGAGCCAATACTGTCACTCCACAGTTCACAACAGGGAGTATGAATAGTACCACTACTACAACTCAAACTATCGTAGAAACAGAGCAAGTCCAGGTTTTTGGAGCAGCTGTTAATACGTGGTCGGGTACAAATATAACTCCATCAGCAGATATAACAACAAGTGGTACAACGTTTTCTGTGACTAACGCAGCCAACCCATGGAGTTTAGAAACAACAACAAGATCCGCAGGGTTAGTAGAGCAAAGAGATTACACCCGAAATTACACAATAAACTCTACTACTACTTCGCTCTCTGTCTTCTCACAGTAAACCCAGCGTTTGCTGAAGGAGATACCAATAACAATAGTAACCCCGTGGCAGCGGCGACGGGAAATGTTACAAATCAAGCCGTGCAATTCCAGAACAATGGAGCTTCCTCGAGACAGCAGTATTCGCAAGGGATCTCGTGTAATGGATCAACAATGACGTTTAGTCCTTTTTATATGGGCAACCATACTAATCCGTATTCAGCGGATGAAGATACCAAAGAATTATACCCTTCTAGTTATCAATTAAATGAGAACTGGGGTTTTCAAGTTAACTTCATGGTCCCTCTAGATAGAGAAGGTTTACGACAATGTAAAGCCATCGCTAAACGTCAGGAAGAAAAAATGCAATTAGATTTTGAGCTCGTTCGTGCATTAAAATGTGCCGAGCTCCAGCAGAAAGGCTTTACCCTACTACCTGGATCAAGGGTCTATCACCTTTGTTCTGATGTAGTACCTATTCAATCATTATTACCAAAAGAAAATGTTAGCACTAATAAAACCTCTCGTTTTAACTTCTTTAAAAAGTGAGAAGTTTAAGAAATTTGTAGTAGAACTACTAGAAAAATTAGTTGAATCCACGGATAACGATTTAGACGATACCGCCCTAAGAATAGTTAAAAAAGGTTTAGGAATAGAATAATGCCCTATGAAGTTATACACGGGAGAACTGGTTACAGAGACATCGAGAAAATTTTTAAAACATTTGAAGCTGCTGATAATTATATAAAATATCAGCGTGGTTTAGGTAGAGATGATACTCACTATTTAGAAATAGATCGTGTTGATGCATCTGGTTCTAAAAAGAAGGAAAAGCTTCTGGCAAAAAAATCAAACAACTCAAACAAACTAAAAATTAAAAGCACATAAATGAAAGACGGAATAGGTAGGGAATTTGATGATGAATTAACAGATTTTCTTAACTGGTACTTAGATGCTGGTTTGAGAATTTTCACCCCTTTAGATAACTCAATACATTTTGTAGAAAATCTTACTTCAACATGTATTTATAGACATGAGCAATTTCAAGTTGAATTTGTGACTGTTAAACCAAATACTTACATTCCACCACATACTCACCCTAATGTTGATTCTTATGAAGTGGCATTAAAAGGTATTGAATTTTATTCAAATGGTGGTACCACTCTTCCAATGTGGTTTGCAAATCAAAAAGCAGAAGATTCTAATCTATCTGCTGCACATTATTTATTTGTACGAGTCTTACCTAATGATGAACATGCAGCTAAAGCTGGACCAAATGGTGGATGCTTTTTGTCTGTTCAACAATGGAAGAATGGAGTTAAACCTTCTGCCGTAGGTATGGACTGGAAAGGCGGAAGTAGTATGGGAGATAGTCATAATACTCAAATAACCAGTACAACTGAACATGAAGAAGAAAGCAACTGAAGAACAGTTCAATGAACTACATCAGTTGGTCACACAAGAGTTTTTAGACAGAGTTAAGAGTGGAGAAGCTACTACTCAAGATTTAAAAGCAGCCTGTGATTGGCTGAAATCTAACGATATTAGTGGTATTGCTTATGATGGCAACCCATTATCAAAACTGGCAAACGTATTACCAGAAATAGACCCAGAGTTAGTCAAAACAAAACTATATGGCAGACAAAGGAGCTAAGTACGCAAACGGTAACTACAAAGCTCAACAAAAGGCGTACAACAAAACTAAAAAAGGAAAAGAATTACGTGTCAACGCAAATAAACTTAATCGGAAACTTGGTACTTATGGAAATGGCGATAACAAAGACGCTGCTCACTATAAGGGGAGTAAGACCAAAGGAAGACTCCAAAGCCCAGCAGTTAACCGAAAAAGCAGACTCAAGATACGTAAATGACCCCATTACTACCTAGCCCAAAACATTACTTATACAACTTAATAACCATGACAAGTCCTGACGCTAAAAAGCTCTGGAGAAGAGCTATTAAACAGCACTTTAATTGTCAATGTGTTTATTGCGGAAAATCTTATGAAGAACATGAACTTACACTCGATCACGTCACGCCTCGTTGCAGAGGTGGAGAAGATCTTACGACGAATATCGTCCCCGCCTGTCAAAAATGTAACCAAGGGAAAGGTAGTAATAATTGGCTCAGATGGAGTCGAGAGACATTTGGAAGTCAACCTGAGCGAGAACAACTTATAAGCGATCATATCGCTGCATAATTAATATTGATACATTTGTATGGATGATACGTTAACAGCCCTTCAGAGCGATTTTAAGCTGTTTCTACAGGCATTGTGGGACCAACTTGATCTCCCTCAACCTACACGGGCTCAATATGCAATTGCAGACTACTTACAAAGTGGTCCTAAGCGTTTACAAATCCAAGCATTTCGGGGAGTAGGTAAAAGTTGGATTACTGGAGCATTTGTGCTCTGGACTCTATTTAATAACCCCGAAAAGAAAATAATGATAATCTCTGCCTCTAAAGAGAGAGCAGACAACATGAGTATCTTTTTACAAAAACTAATTATTGAAACACCATGGCTTTCTCATTTACGTCCGAAGTCCGACGATGCAAGGTGGTCCAGAATAAGCTTCGATGTGAACTGCTCACCTCACCAAGCTCCAAGCGTAAAGTCGGTGGGCATCACTGGTCAGCTAACCGGAAGTCGAGCCGATCTTATGATCTTGGACGACATCGAGGTTCCAGGAAACAGCATGACGGAGTTAATGCGTGAAAAGCTTCTTCAACTCTGTACCGAAGCTGAATCTATCCTTACGCCAAAAGACGATAGCCGTATTATGTATCTCGGGACTCCTCAGACTACTTTTACTGTTTATCGTAAGTTGGCAGAGCGGAATTATAGACCATTTGTCTGGCCAAGTAGATACCCAAAAGATATTACACCCTACGAAGGATTAATAGCACCTCAATTACAAGAAGATATAGATAATGGAGCACAATCAGGAGAATGTACAGATCCAGACCGATTTGATGATGATGATTTACTCCAAAGGGAGTCAGCTATGGGACGAAGTAACTTTATGCTTCAGTTTATGCTTGACACAAGCTTATCTGATGCTGAGAAGTTTCCTCTTAAGATGGCTGACCTTGTTGTTACCAGTGTTAATCCTACTGAAGCACCCGATAATGTCATATGGTGCTCCGATCCTAAAAACATCATCAAAGATGCACCAACAGTTGGTCTTCCTGGAGACTATTTCTACTCACCTATGCAATTACAGGGAGAGTGGACACCATACCAAGAAACAATCTGCTCCGTTGACCCCTCCGGTAGAGGAACCGATGAAACAGCAGCCTGTTATATCTCCCAGAAGAACGGCTTTTTATACCTACATGAGGTGCGAGCCTATAGAGATGGGTATTCAGATGCGACCTTGCTCGATATTTTAAAAGGTTGTAAAAAATACAACGCTACCACCTTAGTTGTAGAGACAAACTTTGGAGACGGTATAGTTAGTGAACTTTTTAAAAAACACCTTCAACAAACAAAGCAGAACATTTTTGTGGATGAAGTTCGAGCGAATGTTAGGAAAGAAGACAGAATCATTGATAGTCTTGAACCTGTTCTTAACCAACATCGCCTTGTTGTTGATAGGAGTGTCATTGATTGGGATTACAGCTCAAACAAAGAATATCCTCCAGAACAAAGACTTCTCTACATGCTCTTCTACCAAATGAGTAGGATGTGTCGTATGAAGTTTGCTGTTAAACATGATGACCGTATTGACTGTTTAGCTCAGGGAGTTAAATACTTTACTGATTCATTATCAATTTCAGCACAGAAACAGATAGACCTAAAAAAAGAAGAAGAGTGGAATGATATATTACAAGGTTTCTTAGATGATCCACAGTCAAGTGCTAATCATTTAGTACTGGGAATGGATGTTCAACAGAGACAACAAGCAAGACTTAAGACATCAGGTAAAGATACTCCTAAGTGGATTTAGGGGGTACCCCTACGTATACAGGGGAAGGGTGGACCCCTGTAATTGGGAGCTTAGGCTCCCTTTTAATAGACATCCGTGAATGATGTCACTTTAAAACACCGCTCTCCACTTCCCTAAAGGGGTTTGAGAGGAGAGTTCTATTAACATCACTATATATGCCTAAACTTAAACTAAATAGATTTAGAAAGCTATACAAGAGTCTTAAGACTCCTTGGAAACCACTCAACTGGCTAATACTTGGTTATTTGATTGGCATAGAAGATATGTATATTAATGTAGTATCTAAACAAACTGTAGATACTGCTATTGAAGACTACCTTGATGAGGTAGAAGATAAAATGTACCCACCTGAAGTAGTTGAACATGAAGATGGGTCTTTTAGTATAGGAAAGATAAATGACTAACATTGGATTAGAAATTATATTCTGGACTGTATTAACCCTGTATTTACTCACCCGTATAGGACTTTTTAAATGAAGATATTCCTAGATTCAGCTATCACTACTGATATAGAAGATAGACTACATACTGGAATAATTGATGGTGTAACAACCAACCCCACTCTTATTAGAAAGAGTAATGAAGACCCAGATGTGGTCTATGGAGAATTAAACAAGATGCGTGTTAAAGACCTCAGTATTGAGGTTAAAGGTAACACGGAAGAAGAACTGGCGGCTAACGGCATTATGTATAGTCGTAGGTTTAAAGAGATGGCTACTATTAAGCTACCTTGTACCGTAGAAGGTATTAAGGCTTGTAAGAAGCTATCTACGTTAAATATTAGGACTAATATGACCTTAGTGTTTAGTGTTAGTCAGGCAATACTGTGTTCCTTAGCTGGTGCTACTTATGTTTCTCCTTTTGTTGGGAGATTAGATCAGATTGGAGAAGATGGTGTAGGACTTATCCAGGATATTGCTAAGGTGTTCTGTATGAATAAGAGTAAGACACAGATATTAGCTGCTTCTATACGCTCTCCTAAGCAAGCAGAGGATGCTTATAAGGCTGGTGCTCATATATGTACTTTGCCGGTTAATGTGTTTGATCAAATGTTCCGTCATAAGCTTACAGATGATGGTCTTAAGCAGTTTGCTATAGATTTTGGCATAAATTTGTGAGGTCTATTATCGATGTTGGCGGGACGCAAAAACCCCCTATGGGGGGTGGTCGATCCTCTCAGGACTTAATATTATGTCCAATCGGTGTCCAGTCCACTATTTAATATAAAAAAAACTAGATATAGCAAGGGTTTTCAGTAGATGTAGTACTGTCTAAATGGCAGAACTTTATATAAAATCCTAATTATTGAGCCATGCGGCGGGTTGTTTTTGATAGATCAATGTTAAGCGACCTGTTGCCGTACTTTCTACACATAAATAGATATAAGGCTATGACTTGAATTACAGCGAAACAGCTAAATCTTAACAAACCTGTAACAATCCTGAGATCCCAGTCTATACCTGGAGTTTCGGCGATTTGATAGTGAATCTATAATTAAATTAGTTTTTAATTGGTTTATTTTTTGATATAGTGAAATTGACATAGTTCTTTCGATTGTATTAATCATTAGAAAGTTGCTCCAATGAAATCTATTAAGAAAGTAAGAAAAGCGAAGCAGGGACGGGAACTAAGACCTAAATGGCATAGACCACACCCCAGAGAAAGAACAAGGAAGTAAAAGACAGTAAGTAAGGCTTACCGCATAGTTCAAGTCTATGCCTGTCTCTTGCTACTCAATGAGAGTAGTTTAACTTCAAACAATGGTACAAGTTCACATAACAAAACTCTCATCAAATGCTAAAACTGGTAAAATCCCAGTCACAACAAGTGAAGAGAGTACATGCCCAACTACATGTCCATTCTATGGTGGTTCGTGCTATGCCAAGTCAGGTTTTCACCTAAGAACTCACTGGCAAAAGGTATCAAACAAGGAGCGAGGCACCGACTGGCAAGGTTTAACCGATTTTGTTAAGGCTTTAAAACCTAAGCAATTATGGAGACATAACCAAGCTGGCGACATGCCACACTTTGAGGGACACATAAGATTAGATCTATTAAAAGATTTAGTTCAAGCTAACCAAGAAAGCCAAGCAAGAGGCTATACATACACACACCATAAACTTATTACCCACAACGTGGAAGCAATCAAGTTTAGTAATAACAACGGGTTTACAATTAATGCAAGTACTGAGTCCTTAGAAGACGCAGACAAAGCAATTAAAAAAGGTTTACCCGCTGTGTGTGTTGTTGATAACTCTAAGGATGTACCCACTGAGACACCTGACGGCCACAAGGTTGTTGTTTGTCCCGCTCAAGTTAGAGACGGCGTAACATGTAAAGATTGCGGCTTATGTCAACAGTCAAAACGCTCATGTGTTGTTGCTTTCTTAGCTCACGGAAACAAGGCTAAGGAAATAAACAAAACATTAGCACAATAGATGAATGGTTAATCGGCGGGTTCGATTCCCGCCGCATCACTTGCCAATAATTAATTGGCTAACTTTAAAACTTTTTTATTACTTCCAAAATGAAAAAATTAAACGTGTTAGTTGGTTGCGAGTATAGCGGCGTAGTGCGTGAAGCATTTGCTGCACAAGGACACAACGCTTGGAGTTGTGATCTACTACCAAGCGATACTCCAACAAACAAACATTATCAAGGAGACATCTTCGACATCGTAGATGGTGACTGGGATTTGGCGATTTTCCATCCTCCATGCACCGACCTTGCGATTAGTGGTGCTGCTCACTTCCCTGAGAAAATCAAGGACGGACGACAGCAGCGGGCTATTGAATTTGTTGAACGTCTTTATGATTGCAAGATTAAAAAGATTGCAATTGAAAATCCAGTCGGTGTGCTTAGTACTAAATCTAAACTAGGCAAGCCTACTCAATATGTGCAGCCTTATGAGTATGGGCATTATGAGACTAAGAAGACTGGTCTTTGGTTACGTGGTTTAAATCCACTTAAACCCACAGATATCAAGGACTTAACTGGACTACCTAAGAAAGTTACTCAACGTCTCCACTATCTACCACCATCACCCGATAGATGGAAGATCAGAAGCACCACGTATAAGGGCATAGCCAAAGCTATGGCCGAGCAGTGGGGTTAATCACTCAGAAGCCAGTAGTTAATAGCTACTGGTTTTTGATGAG
>Ga0310344_10003660_pt1 | contig 11411 bp, 10 predicted proteins | sample HC15DNA20200_MG_FD_203801 | JGI IMG/M metagenome (GOLD analysis project Ga0310344, IMG submission 203801) | Marine microbial communities from station ALOHA, North Pacific Subtropical Gyre - HC15-DNA-20-200_MG | ecosystem: Environmental > Aquatic > Marine > Oceanic | place: Pacific Ocean: North... | reverse complement strand
TAAAAATAGGTATGCCATTAGTTGTAGAATTTGAACACATTAATGACAAAATAGCATTACCAAAATTTAAACCAGCTTAAATTTATTCTAAGTTTTTCAAAACTTCAAATGGGAAAATCCCTGTATAATGCTCATCATTCCATAAAAATTGTAAAGCATATTTACCTATATACATAAAATCTTCTATAACTATATCAGAAGGAACAGATGTAGGTTCTAAAATTCTTTTCCCTGACCATTCTTCTTCACAATTCGCACAACCACAATTTAATCTTAAATTTCTTGCACTTAGAACTTTCACACTATCTCCAAAATCAATTTTTATTTCTTGACCTGAATTAATTATTTTTACTGATTTAACCATATTATTTTATCTCTTCAATACATTTCTTTATAACAAAATAGTCTTTGTTATTATTTGTACAATTTTCATAATTTATCATAGCATTCATTTGGAAATAGTGTGAATCCAAATCCAGATTCTTAGAAGTTAAATGATTTTTATATTTTTGTAAAACTATATCAGCTTTATCATATTCATCAAAATATATGTGCAAATTGAATAAAGCTTTCCTAATATCATATCTGCTAGGTCCTAAATTAATTGAATTATTAAATAATTGCTCTGCAATTTTCTTATATTCTTCAACTTGATCATTATCTTCTGAAATTTTCGCAGCCTCATAATACAATATAGCTAATCTGGCATGTAATTTCCAATAACTTGGATGCTTAGATATGGCACGATGGCCTTCAGTGAAAGCAACATTAAGTAATTGGCTGCGAGAAGGTTCTTTTAATTGCGGTGCAATTTTAATAGCATCATTAACTATAAAAGTTGTTGCTTCATTTGACATAGGAGGATATCTATTTGATGCTACTAAAATTTGTTCAACTTTGCTTTGAATATATCCTTTATCTTTAGAATTAGCATAGGTGATTTGAGAATAATCCCATACATCTGATGCAGCTTTATACATTTTTATTTCTACATTTAAAAATATAATAAATATAGAAATAAAGATTGAAAAACTCACAAATCTAGTATTCTTATTAATCATTGAACCAAAGACAATTATAATTAATTGTTTAAATTTACTTAAATTTCTTGTAAATACTAAAGGAGTTTTAATACTAACGTTCATCACAGAAATCATAATCATTATTAAAATATAAATTTCGTGAAAATCAAACCAAAACAATTGATGAATAAAATATCCAGCAAAAAAAATAGGTACAATAAATATAATTCCAGATAACCCATATTCTTGATCATTAAAAATAAATCTACCATTTTTAATCGCATTAAAAATAATAGTTAACATTAAACATAAATATGCAAACAATCCCAACAAACCAGTAGTAGTCAAAATATTTAACAATAAATTATGAGCGTTATCCATTTCCCAGGTAGTTACATGCGTCGGAATAACGTATTGATTATAGGGAATCATGAAATTGTTAATACCATAACCAAATAATGGCTTTTCAAAAAATGCTCTTAAAACTACATTTGTATTACTCAAACGTGTTGATAATCCCACATCACCTCTATCACTTTGATTGTTAAGAATATTTAGAAATCTATCAATAGAAGTATCAAGGCTACCTGTAACAAAAAAGATAAAAGATAAAATGAAAAAAGCAAAAATAATCAAACTAATTGATATCACTAATTGCCTAAAACTGAATTTAGACCTATAGGATAAAAATACTAGGATAATAAGCATAATCATTCCACTTAATAATCCAGGTATAACAGATCTTGAAGCTGTCAATATTGTTGCATACAACAATAAAAACATAGTTAGCAAGAGATAAAAGTAATATATATAATATTTACTTTTATCTCTTATATTATCCAACTTTAAAAATGAAAAGTGAATGTTAGCAAAATTAAAACTAAATAAACCAAAACCTATTAAAAAAACTGACATCGTATATAAACCAACAAAACCAGGATTTCCTGTTGTAAATACAGCACGTGCTTGATCACTATATCCAGGCATATCAAATGAAAATAAAGCGTGATGTTCCAAAATATAAAATATTGAAAATATCAGGCCAATAAAAAAAAGAAAAGAAAACAAATTGTAATAAAACTTTTTCATATTAGAACAAGCAGAAAGTATAAATAAAAAGATAATTGTATGAAGTTGCCAATAAAGCCCTGTCATTCTCTGAAATTCCCCAAAAAAGCTGAAATGAAAACTATCTCCAAAAGCAGAGCTTATAAAACAAATGAAAATATATATTACATACAAATAAAAAATAAAATTTAGCTTAGGTTTATATCTATAATATAATTCTTTATTTACAACTATTCCGATTAAATATCCTGCCAATAGTATCCAATTAATTGTGTGAATCCATAAACCTTTGGGGACTGTATAAGGGAAAAAAACTTGAAAGAAAACAACAAATGGGACACATAAGATTGCAAAAACGCCTAAATACAAAAATTTAGGGAAAAAATTTACCAAAAAAGGATTTAAATTATTATCTGTAGATTGAGTTCTATTATTTTTCAAATTAACTAAGAAAATATTAAAATTATATTATTAATATTATATAACCAATGAACATCAATCACCTTGAGATTATAATGAAATTAATTTACTATTTATCCACTTACATGTAATTTTATCCACGAATTTTAACTACTTATCCACAATTCAGTATAAAATTAACAAGATATTAATATGATGTATAAATTAGCAATAAAGAATTTTCTATATAATAAATACAAGAATAAAAATTACATAATTGGAGGTAGAATTGTCTGATAATTTCTTATCTATAAATGATTGGACTTCAAAAGAACATGAAGATTTCTTATTTTTAACTGATAGTATTAAAGAAGGGAATTACGATTCAATTTTAAAAAACAAAAATTTTGCTTTAGTTTTTGAAAAAGCTTCACTTAGAACAAGAGTTTCTTTCGAGGTTGCAATAAAAAAACTAGGTGGAAATGCAATATATTTAAGTGAAAATGATATTGGCCTAGGAAAAAGAGAAAGCGTTACTCACATTGCAAAAAACTTAAACAGATGGGTAGATGGGATTATAGCAAGAGTTTATCATCATTCAACATTAATTAATTTTACTAAAAATACTAATATAAATATCATTAATGCATTATCTGACTTAGAACATCCATGCCAAGCTCTTGCAGATATTTATACAATTTATAAAAAATTTGGGAAATTGAAAGACATTAATTTTTGTTATGTTGGTGATGGAAATAACGTTGCCTCTAGCTTAAGTTTAATTTGCGGACATTTAGGATTAAACTTCACTTATTCCTCCCCATCTAAATATCAAATACCACAAGTAATTTTTAATCAGGCAAAAAATTTATCACAAAAGAAAGAATCAGTAATGACATGGGAAGAAAATCCAAATTTAGCTGTAAATAATGCTGATATCATTTACACAGACAAATGGGTAAGCATGGGAATGGAAGAAGAAGCAGAAATCAGAATAAAAGATTTTGCAAATTATCAAGTTAATAAAAAATTAATCTCATCAGCTAAAAACGAAGTATATATAATGCATGACATGCCTGCCAAAGAAGGTGAGGAAATCGAAGCCGGAATACTGGATTCACCAATATCCTTATCATATGAACAAGCAGAAAATAGAATGCACTCCCAAACTGCTCTATTATATAAATTGTATCAATAAAGAAAATACAATGAATAAGCATCATATAGCTCTAATAGGGAGACCCAATGTAGGTAAATCTACACTCTTTAATCGTCTTATAGGCAAAAAAAAAGCTATTGTCAGTACTATTCCTGGAACTACCAGAGACAGAATCAATTCAGAAATCACAATAGATAACCAAACATTTGTTCTCACAGATGTTGGAGGGTTTTCTGATGATCAATATGAAGATTTTTCAAAAGAAATCAAAGAGCAAATTGAAAAAGCACTGAAAATATCTGATTTAATCATTATGATTACTGATGTAAATGATGGAATAACTGTCACAGATAAAAAAGTTGCTCAAATTGTAAGAAATTCTGAAAAAAAATCAATACTTGTAGTCAACAAAGTAGACAATAACAAAAAAGAAACTTATACTCATGAATTTTATGAACTTGGTTTAAAAAACATTATTGGAATAAGTGCATATCATAATATTAATATAGACCTATTAACTAACAAAATTTCAGATTTACTGCCTGAGAGTAAATTTCATGAATTTGAAGAAAATAAAAATAATACTATCAAGATATCTATTGTGGGGCGCCCTAATACTGGAAAATCAACTTTATTTAATCAATTATATGGTTCCCAAAGATCTATTACTAGTAACATCCCAGGCACCACAAGAGATAGTATAGATTTTGATTTAAAGATTTCTGATCAAGATTTTAATATTATAGATACTCCAGGTATAAGAAGACGTGGGAAAATAAATAATAAAATTGAAAAAGTAAGTATAAGTAAAGCTGTAGATTTTATATCTGAATCAAACTTAAGTATTTTATTAATAGATCCTTCAGAAGTAGCAACCAATCAAGATTCTCATATAATTAAAACCTTAACTAATTCCACAGATGGGCTAATTATTGCTGTCAATAAATCTGATCTCATCAAAAGTGAAAATTTAAATTTAGATGATATAGAAAATAAAATTAGAAATAATTTTAAATTTCTTAAATTTGCTCCATTAATATATATATCTGGACTTAAAGGTACAGGAATAGATGAGTTGATCAAACAATGCACCATAATATACTCTAAATCAAAACAAATATTACAACCTGATCAACTAAAAAATTTTATTATGGAAAAAATTGCATATAATCTTCCAAAAAACAAACCTGGGCAACCTCTGTATATTTATAATATTAATCAACACGAATATTATAAAAATGTTTTTGAATTCGAAGTAAATAATTCAGAACATGTTCATTTTTCATACAAAAGATTCCTTGAAAATAATATAAGGCAAAAATATGATTTTCACGGAGTAGTTTTAAAATTGATATTTAAATCTAGGAGTAGAAAATAAATTATCTAATATATATGGCAATAGGTTATTTAATTGGGTCAATTCCCTTTGGATATATAATTACAATTTTTTTTTCCAAAGAAAATTTACATAAGGTGGGCAGCGGTTCCACTGGAGCAACAAATGTAACAAGAGTATTAGGTCTCAAAATCGGTATACTGGTATTTCTATTAGATTTTTCTAAAGCTTTTTTGTTAATAATTTATTTAAGATTATCAAATGACATTCCCTTTTTAAATAATGAATCTATCCCAATGATAATTTCAACAACTGCCATCGCATTAATACTCGGGCATTCCTGGCCAATATTTTTAAAATTTAAAGGTGGGAAAGGAGTAGCTCCTGGAGTAGGTTCATTTACAGCAATTGCATATGAGATTTCAATAATAACAATGATAATTTCATTATTTTTAATAAAAAAAACCAAAACTGCATCAATAGGATCATTATCAGGAGCTATAATTTCATTTATACCATTTATTAGTTTAATAATAATGGGAGAATATCATATGGAATATCTTGTATTTTACTTAGGTGGAATGGCAATAATAATAATAAGGCATAAAGAAAATATTAAAAGATTAATAAACAATAATGAAAGAAAATTCTAATATAACTATAATCGGAAACACTACTTGGGGGCAGGCCATTGCTACTTTAATTGACAAAGAAAAAGTGGATGTGAAAATTCTTTGTAGAACCGAATCCGAAGCGAAAGATAGAGTAAATAAATTAGATAAAGTAAAATCCTTACCTCCAAAAATTCAGTTATCTTCAGATATATCTATTGTAAATAATTCGGAATTAATTATATTTGCTTTTCCTTCTCAATCTATCATATCTAATCTGAAAATTATTAATAATAATTTAAATAAAAATCACAAATTTTTAATTGCATCTAAAGGAATAGAAAAAACATCAGGAAGAAGACTTTCAGAAGTATTGTTAGAAGAAATTACATTCGTTGATAAAAAAAATATTTCAATATTATCTGGTCCAAATTTGGCAAAAGAAATATATGAAAATAAAACCACAAGTACAGTCATTGCTTCAAAAAATTTAAATTTATTAAACAATATTAAAACTATAATAGAATCCGATAAATTTAAAATATATTTATCAGAAGATACTATCGGAGTTGAATTAGGCGGTGCTCTTAAAAATATAGTTACATTAGGTGCCGGTATATGCGACGGATTAAATATTGGAAACAATTTAAAAGGAGCTTTTATAAGTATAGCTTTTAGCGAAATTGTAAAATTAGCTTTATCAGCAGGAGCACAATCAGTAACAATAAGTGGTTTATCCGGATTAGGGGATACTTTAGCATCATCTTATAGCCCTTTCAGTAGGAACAGGCTTGCGGGACAATATTTAGCCGAAGGAAATTCAATAAATATTATTAATAAAAAAATCAATAATATCATCGAAGGGCTTGATACATTGTATGGAGCTAAGGCATTAGCTCAAAAATTAAATATAGATCATACATTTATAGATTTACTTATAGATGTATTTAATCAAAAAAAACATCCTAAAGAATTGCTAAAAAACACAATAGGAAACATATAAAATTTCATAATTAAGTTAGCTGATTTATAACATTAGCTACTGAAACTATCGCAGCAGTTTCAGTTCGTAAAATTCTTTTACCTAAACTAACACTTTTTAAATCACATTTTTTTGCAAATGAAATTTCATCATCAGTATAGCCAGAAACCGGGCCAACAAATATTGCAATATTCTTTCTGAAATCAGTCTGCAAATCAGTATTTGAAATTAAATTAATATTATTTTCCATTTCAAATTCATTACAAAAAATCCTTAAGCCTTCTGATTTTAAGCATGCATCTTTAAAATTCATTATCTCTTTTATATCCATTAATACAGATCTAAAACTTTGTTCTGATGATTCTGTTACAATATTTTTCCATCTTTCAAATCTATTTTCTGAAATAATTTTATACTTACATTTTTCAGAAATTACTGGAACAATTTTTTTAACACCAAGTTCGGTACATTTTTGAATAATCATTTCCATTCTTGAAGGCTCGACTAAGGACTGGTAAAGAGTAATATTTACATCCAATTCCCCATTATAACTGTATTCATTTACGACATATCCTTTAACTTCAAATTTAGAAACTTTATCTAAAATTACTTTATATTCTTTAAATTTTCCATTAAAAATAAATACAGTATCACCTGTCTTTTTTTTAAGTACATTAGTAATTTGATGAATAAGATGCCGAGGGAATTGTATACAATTTTTGTCAATAGAATCTAAATCAAGATAAAATCTAATTTCATTTTTAATTATTTCATTATGATTCATTCTTTAACATCCTAAAACAAGACCAATCATTTTCATGAGTAATCTCTATAATATCAAAAAATTCACTATATAATTTTAAAATATTATTTTGCATATTTTTTTTAAATCCAGAAATAATTAAATTACCCTCAGGTTTTAAAAGTTTTTTCACATTAGATATATGGTTCAATAAAAATGTATGATCAACATTAGCCAAAATAGTGTCAAACAAATTTGATGTATTGTAATTGTCAAAATTTATATTTACCAGTTCGATTTTATTTTCCATATTATTTACTTTTATATTATAAATTGCATTATTTATTGCCAATTCATCATTTTCTATTGCTACGCATTTACTAGCTCCATATAAACACGAAACAATACTTAAAATACCAGAACCTGCACCAATATCTAAAACATATCCATTATCAATATTATGAATTTGTTTGATACACTGCTTAGTTGTCGGATGCTTTCCGGTTCCAAAACCTAATCCAGGTTTAATAAAAATTGTCTTACTTGATGAGATAATATTTTGATTATTTTGACTGGTGAATTTTGGTAAAATAGACAAATCATCAATAATCGTTGCATCACCTGCATGATCCATAAATTCAGATAAAGATTTTTCATTTATCTCAGAAACATCTAAATTTATATCTTGATCAAATGCTTTTAATAAATTCACTCCTATATTAATAAATTCAAAGTTATTTGAATCAATTGAATCTTCTAAACAAATTTCTACTTTCGTTCTGTTTGTGGATTCAGATAATGAAGTGTAATAGATTAAACCAGTTGTATATGTAGCCAACAAATTTGTCACAGGTTCAACATATTCATCAGTAATATCAATTGAGATCAAAGTCCAAGCTTTGTTTTTATTATATATTTATATCCCCTAAATGTTACGAAAATTATCTTTTAGCTTATTTACAGAGTCTTTTACCCAATCTGAAACACCTTTTTTAGTATCATCTTCAGAAATAGCCTGTAATTTCTGATAAATATCTCTCTGTTCTTTGTTAAGTTTTTTAGGTATTTTCACATAAACTGTGATTAATTGGTCTCCTCTTTTATTTTTTTCTCTGACATCTACAATCCCCTTACCTCTTAATCTGAAAATTTGACCTGATTGCGTACCAGGGGCAATAGTTAAATTTTCTTCCCCCTGTATAGTAGGGATTTTAATAATTCCTCCTAAGACTAATGTTGGCACATTTAATTCTATTGATATTTCTATATTATTAGCTGATCTTACAAATATATTATGTTCTTGAACTTTTACAACTACATATAAATCCCCATCATGTCCGCCACCAAAACCAGGTTCTCCTTCACCTTGTAATCTGATTTGCATACCATCATCTATTCCTTGAGGAATCGTAACAAAAATATTTTTTGTATCTTTATATCTTCCTGAACCTTTGCATTTTTGACACCCAGTATCAAATGAATCTCCTGTACCACTACATTGCTGACAATTCACTACTTGTGTAAATTGTCCAAACATTGTTCTCTGGGCTCTTTTAATCTGCCCTGAACCAGAGCAATTTGAACAATTGATAGGTTCGCAAGTATCGCATCTTGTTAACTTTTCAATAGTTATACCCTTTTCGCCGCCAAAAACAGCTTCTTCAAATTCTAATGTTATTGGATATTCTAAATCCGCTCCTCTATACGAAGCTTTTCTATTAGATGAAGATTGAGATCCTCCAAAAAAAGCATCAAATATATCTCCAAAGCCTCCAAAGCCTTCAAAGCCAGCAGATCCTGATGCTCCAGTAACACCTGCATGTCCAAACTGATCATATTTGGCTCTTTTATCAGAATCAGAAAGTATTTGATAAGCTTCATTAATTTCTTTAAATTTTTCTTCTGCATCTTTTGATTTATTACGATCAGGGTGATATTCCAAAGCCTTCTTTCTGAAAGCAGACTTTAACTGCTCATCAGTTGCTCCTTTTGAAACACCTAGAATGTCATAATAATCTCTTTTTTCAGGCATATTTATATATTAATTAAATAATTAAAAATAAATTATACTAAAATTATTGATACTTCTAAATATTGATATAATTTACTCTTTAATTAAAATATTAAAATTAATGGTAAAAGAGTAAATATAACTAGGGATTTTGTTGTGATATACTGAGATAAAATAAAATATATAATTTAAATATGGAAATAACTTTAACTGAATCTAATTCACTAAAAATAATATCAGGAAATCATACCCTGGTTACCAACCCTATAACAAAAAATAACTTTAATGTTGGACTATTCAATAATCCAAATATAAAATCAAATAACAATGGAAATCTCATAATTAATTCACCTGGCGAATTTGAAATAGGAAATTTTTATATAACTTCAATAGGATATAAAAACAATTCTGGATCAGAGGAAAATACAAATCAAGAATCACAAACTATTGATACAAATGAAGAACCAATACAACAATCTTTAATAGACTTTGAAGAACAAAAAACAAAACATACAGTAAAAGATGAAGTAACTATAGAAAATGACGGTCAATACGCCATTTATCATCTTATTCAAGTAGAAGGAATAAAAATCTTATCTGTAAATGATACTGAAATACCTAAAAATCAAAAAAATAGGCTCTCATCAGAGAATCCTAAAATTATACTTACCCCTTACAGTAACATAAACAAAATAGGCAACAATGAATTCCAGAAATTAATTGATGATATAGATTATAGAGTACTTATAATTTCAAATATTCAAACAGAATATAATGAAGAAGAATTATATGAAAATAGTAGAATTACTTTTGGAATAAAAGATAAAGCAAATTTGAATAAATTAAATATTACTCCAAATAATTTACCTAAAGAAAAAAGAATAGTCCTCTTAAATCAAAGCAAATAATCTGTAATCTACTTTTTAATTCTTTTAGACCTAAATGCAATCATTGGTACCAATAGCATCAAAGCTAAACTTATAGCACCAGAATAGTTATTATTCTTATTAGAGGATACAAATGAGCAATTAGAACCAGAAGTAGGTTCTGATGGAGTAGAGGAAACAATTTCCTTAGGTTCTTCTGTAACTTTAGTTTCGACAGGTAATCCAACAAAAATTAATTTAATATCTTTTGTAGATCCGGGTATATATAATTCATTGATAGGTTCAGATTGTATGTTGTTTAACTTAAATATAATAGGTTTATCAACAAATGTAGAATTACCAGGTGATATTACTAAATTTTGGAAAGAATTGCCTGAAATTATTGCTGGAGGGGAAATATAATCGCCTATTTGAGCTGTTAATACAGCATCAGAAGGTATTTGTGTACCAGCTACTAAAATAGAGCCTGAATAAACGGAAGGGAAAGCAGTTTTTGGTTCAGATTCAGTCTTTGTGGTTGCTTTAGTAGTTGCTGCAGCCTCAGTCTGTGATTGCTTTTTAGCTGCGTCTGCATCAGCCTTTGCTTTAGCTGCTGCATCTGCGTCTGCTTTTAACTTAGCTGCTGCGTCTGCATCTGCTTTTGCCTTAGCTGTTGCGTCTGCGTCTGCTTTAGCCTTAGCAACCGCATTGGCTGCATCAGCATTTGCTTTTGCTTTTGCTGCTGCGTCTGCGTCTGCTTTAGCCTTAGCTACAGCATCTAATTCAGCTTGAGTTGGTGGTACGTCTGCAAAAGTTAAAGAATATCGAAATTTTACTTGTGCACTTGCATAATTTATAGTTTCTGAAGCCGAATCTGTACAGGGAATTTCACCACATAGAAAATAAAATTTAATTTGTTTACCTACAACTACTGGCTCAATAGGGCCAAGGGTTAATGCAATGTAATTATTATCACTGACTTGAACACTGTTTGATGTGTAAAGTATTGTTCCTTTGGAATCAAATATCCTTCCGACTAATAATCTGCCGTCGGGGGATTCGCCAGAGTTAACAGTAATAGTGCCTGAAAAAACCATTGGTAACAAAGGAGGAGCCGCGTAAGTATTTGTTGATAAGCTCTGAAAAAGAAAAGCAACGATAAAAAGAACAATTAACTTATTATATTTTTTTAATGTTGAAAACAAAGAAATTCTC
>Ga0310344_10003659_pt1 | contig 11413 bp, 9 predicted proteins | sample HC15DNA20200_MG_FD_203801 | JGI IMG/M metagenome (GOLD analysis project Ga0310344, IMG submission 203801) | Marine microbial communities from station ALOHA, North Pacific Subtropical Gyre - HC15-DNA-20-200_MG | ecosystem: Environmental > Aquatic > Marine > Oceanic | place: Pacific Ocean: North... | reverse complement strand
AGTTGTCCGACGGCACGTGGTTCATGCCCTTCGACCGGTGGCACGCATTCGACTCGCCCCAGCCTTACCGGCCACAGGTGGTGGGGCTCTTCTCCTCCGACCGGGGCAGGACGTGGAGGGATCCGGTCGTCATCGCAGACACAAATTCCCAGGACAAGGGGTTCTGGCACGGGCAGGTGTTGCAAATGAACGACGGGCGTCTGTTCACCATGTTCTGGACGGCGCTGATGAAGAGCGACATCGACAACCAGCCGCTGCACCGTTGTGTCGGGTCTTCCGACGGAAAGAACTGGTCGGATCCGGAGCCGACGACACTGCCGGGGCAGACCAATCACGCCGTGGATCTCGGCGAGGGACACATGCTGAATGTCTACACCCGACGCGATGGACCGCAGCCGGGATTTTTTGCTGCGTTGTCCGATGATGAGGGAAGGACGTGGGATGTGGACAACCAGGTTTGCGTTTGGGATGCGACCGGACGTGACAAGTTGGGAGTCGAGGCGCCGGACACCTATCCCCGCTCACACGACACGATCGCCTTCGGAGCACCCAGAGCGATTCGACTGGCAGACGGAGACGTTCTGGCGACCTACTGGTGCACAGAGATGAGCCTGACGCATGTTCGGTGTGCGCGGCTGAGAGTCCTGAAAACCTAGTGCGATCCGAACCTGCTCAGTGCGAAAACATTCGGCTGGCGAGGACGGCGCAAAAAAAAGAAGCCGGCGAAATTCGCCGACTTCTTCTTTTGTCTCATAGAGATGTCACGATGCTCAGATCACTTTGACATTCTCTGCCCGAGGTCCCTTCGGTCCGCTTCCCTCAGTGTAGGACACGCGTTGTCCTTCCTGGAGGTCGTCGTAACTCACTCCCTCGAGGTTCGAATTGTGGAAGAAAATGTCTTCGCCGGCTCCGGTATCAATGAAACCGAAACCTCTGTCCGTCAGCCTTTTGATCGTGCCTTCTGCCATCGTTTGTCCGATCCCTAAGAAAAGTGTCTCTGCGGAGTCGCCCGAAACAACGGGTTCAGGCTGCCCTACCGCGGTCTCATTTTTTACCCTTCGGAGCAAGAAAATTCAAGGAGGGACACCACAATGGCATCGTTTGCCCTCCGCCATCGCACCGTACCCGTATACCAGGCGCGTCGTGACTGCCGCGAAGCGAACATGGCAGTCCTGTTTGTGGAACTCTTTGGCATTCGGTTGTGATTTCGGGACGTGTCGAGCCGGAAAAGTTGACCCAGGCCGAATTGTTGACCGGTGGCCCGACAACTCCCAGTTGTTTTCTGACGGGGGCTGGTGAAAATAGGTTAAGACGGTTTTTCACCAGCGGCCAAGATCCGACAGCATGTCCACGTCATTTGATCCGTATCACAAGTGGTTGGGAATTCCCCCCGATCAACAGCCGGCTCACCATTACCGGTTGCTGGGGATCGACCTGTTCGAGTCGGACGCGGACGTGATCGAGGCGGCGGCCAACCAGCGAACCGCCTACCTGCAGGAGTTGGCCGCTGGAGAACAGGTGGAATTGACACAGAAGCTGCTCAACGAAATCACGCAGGCTCGTCGCTGCCTGCTCAATGCCGATCAGAAACAGGCCTACGATGCCCAGTTGCAGTCGCAGCAGCCGGTCCGACCGGTGTCCAGGCCGGAGACCGAGCCAGAAGGTCCCACGAATAAGACTTCCAAGACGCCATCCCTGCTGGCCGGGTTGGGCATCGCCACCTCGGTTGTGCTGATCGTTGTGCTGATCGTCATGCTGTCACGTGGTGGCCGTCCGGGCGGGGCGACTCGGGAGGCGGGTGTTCTGTTGATCCGCTGGGAGACCAGTCAGCGGGAAGGGGCCGTGCTGGAGGTCGATGGCGAGAGTGTTCAGATCCTGGCGGAGCGAGAGTTCGAGGTCGCTCTGAAGAGGCAGCCCCGTTTTCGCCACAGAATCGCCATGCGCCGGACCGGTTACAAGTCGATCGAACGTGAACTGACGGTGACGCCTGACGATCGCATGCTCATTCAACCCAACTGGCAACGAGAGAGACGGTAAAACGAACCTCGTGGCCCCGTGTCGCAGATGGGCCGCGATGATGAAGAGAAGCAGGACGCGATACGGAAGGAATCCCATTCCGCACGTCGGACCGAACCTGGCATCGTGACAGACCAGACACAAACACCAGCTGTCGGCATTGATCTGGGCACGACCTTTTCGGTCGTCGCACACCTGGATAGTCAGGGCCGCCCGTGGACGATCGCGAGCCAGGAGGGAGACCCGACGACTCCCAGCGTGGTGTTGTTTGATGACGGTCAGGTGATTGTCGGGTCAGAAGCGGCCAAGGCGGCCGAATTCGAACCCGATTCGGTGGCGAGTTTCGCGAAACGCGATATGGGGAACCGTCACTTCCACCGCACGATCGGTGGTGAGCATCTGCCGCCGGAGGTGATCCAGGCGTTGATCCTCAAGAAGCTCAAAGAGGACGCGGTCCTGAAACTGGGCGACTTCACCAAGGCTGTGGTGACTGTTCCGGCCTATTTCAACGAGCCGCGGCGACGCCGGACGCAGGACGCCGGACGGATGGCTGGCCTGGATGTGCTGGACATCATCAACGAGCCAACGGCAGCGGCGATTGCCTACGGAGTTCAGCAGCAGTTCCTCGACGAACAGGGCCGCAGCAGTCGGCGGGAGACGATCCTGGTCTATGACCTGGGGGGAGGCACGTTTGACGTCACCCTGTTGCAGATCGACGGACAGTCGTACACGGCGATCGCGACCGGTGGCGATGTGTTCCTGGGCGGAATTGACTGGGATCGCCGGATTGCCGATCTCGTGGCAGAACGTTTCCAGGCCGAACATGGTGTGGATCCCCGAGAGGACGCCATTGCCATGCAGGCGCTGCTCGGCGAAGCCGAGGACGGCAAGCGGTCCCTGTCGGCCCGAGAGGATGTGCGGCTGCGTTTTGCCCATGACGGCCAACGCGTCCAGGTGGATCTTTCGCGAGGACAATTCGAGGAGTCCACCGGAGACCTGCTCGATCGCACGCTGCTGACCACTCGCAAGGTGATGAGGGAGGGCAAATGCTCGTGGAGTGATGTCGATCGGTTGCTGTTGGTGGGCGGGTCGAGCCGGATGCCGGCGGTGCAACGGATGCTCGAAGCCGAATCGGGCATTGCCGTGGATCGCTGCCTGTCGCCTGACGAGTCGATTTCGCACGGTGCGGCAATCTATGCCGGCCTGTTGCTCGGGTCCGACGTTGCGTGTTTGCAGGACATGTCGGTCAAGAACGTCAATTCCCATCATTTGGGCGTCCTGGGAGTCGAACGTGCCACGGGTCGGAAACGCCGACAGTTGATGATCAGTCGCAACACCGTGTTGCCGGCTAAGTCGACTCACCGGTTCATGACGCTCAAGGATGATCAGCCGAGCGTGGAAGTGAACGTGGTGGAAGGAGGAGACGACAGCGGCAACGACGCAACACAGATTGGCCGGTGCGTCGTCAGTGGACTTCCGCCCGGGTTGCCTGCGAAGACGCCCGTCGAGGTGACATTCCAATACGAATCCAACGGCCAACTGGGGGTGGATGCCCGGGTTCCGTCAGCCGACAAACGTGCGCACCTGGAAATCAAGAGATCAACGGGACTCGCCGACGACGAAATCGAGCACTGGTCGAAGAGGATCCAGTTGGGGCTCGACCTTTCGGGGAAATCCGAAAGTGGGGCACCACCACCTGAGACCGTGACGCCGGCCGGCGATGGCGAGGTTGTCGACCCGTCAATCGGTGGGAACCGGGTGACGGCGATCGAGTCTCCCGCTGTTGATGCTCCAACTGCTCCTGAGACCGGTGGCTGGAAGTCGCGACGCACTAAGGTTTCGGCGGGCGACGAGGAGCCGGCAACGTGAACGCATCGACGATCACTGTCTCCAACGGACAGGAGTTTTATCGGATTCCTGTCACGGACCTGGCTGAAGCGAAGCAGGATGGCTTCTATGTTCCCGCTGAGAAGCAGCGGACCATCGTTTCGGATGGCACCGAATTGTTCGAGGTGCCGTTGTCGGATGTCGCAGAAGCAGAAGCTGACGGGTTCCACGACATCCTTGTCGGAGAGCGGGCGGCTGTCTCGGATCTCGAAGCGACTGCTGGACCGATGACCGGCCACGTGGACGTTATCCCGTTGACGACACGTTCACCGGCCGCACCGCCACCCGTGCCGGTCAAGATTGAGGTGGAGGCGGAAACATCGGGAGGTGAGACGAGTTCGGTGGCCACGTCGCCGGTGAAGGTGGAAGTGCAGACGGAACCCGAAGAGGGGGAGGAGGACGAGGAGGTCCTCAGCACCAACCGCCGTCAGTTGTTGGGAGTGTTTGGTTTCAGCAGCCTGGTGCATGCGGCCGCCGTGTTGATCCTCTTGTCGATCATCATCCCCATCGAAATGGAAGACCGTGTCGAGATTCTCTCGGCATTGCCGACCGTGGACCAGGAGAACGTGAAGTTCGAGGAAGTGGCCCTGGTTCAGCCTGAGCAGATCGAGCAGGACGAAACGTCAGAAGTCGTGCAGGAGCTGATCACCGACAGTGACAAGGTCCTGGAGATCGACATCAACGATCTGGAGATTTCCTCGGCAATCCCGGAAAAGACGAAAGGCGCGGGGAATCCCGTTGCCAAGATTACGGGGGAGCTGGGAGGCCGCAGTCGGGCCGGGCGAAGTGCCCTGGTGGCCCGATACGGGGGAAATGCGGCCAGCGAATCGGCCGTGCGCGCGGGCCTCGAATGGCTGTCACGCCATCAGAATGCGGACAACGGCAGCTGGAGTTTTGACCATGTCCATGCGGGTTGCCAGGGATCCTGCTCGCAGGCGGGCAGCCTGAAGAAGTCACACATGGGAGCCACGGCAATGGCTTTGTTGTCGATGATGGGCTCTGGAGAGACACACTTTGTCGGCAACTATCGCGAACAGGTGTACAAAGGGTTCGATTACCTTCTGACCTATGCCAAGCCGACGCCCAATGGACTGGATCTGCGAGGGGTGGCCGAAGGGAACACCGGCATGTACATCCAGGGACTCGCCACGATGGCCCTGTGCGAGGCGGTGGTGATGAGCGAAATGGCCTTGAAGCAGCGGTCCCGGTCATCGCGGGCGAAGACCAGGAACAAGGAGGGAGTGGACCGGAAGGTGGCCACCGCCAGCCTGAAGCGATTGCGGGCCGCATCGCAACTGGCACTGAATTTTATCATGCGTGCCCAGGATCCCGGCAATGGCGGCTGGCGATACCAGCCTCGAAAAGGAGGGGACACCTCGGTCCTGGGCTGGCAGGTCATGGCGCTCAAGAGTGGCCAGATGGCCAGGATGCAGATCCTGCCCGATACGATCCGCAAGGCCTCCTACTACCTCGACTCGGTCCAGATCGATGGCGGGGCTGCCTACGGGTACACCGGTCCGCAACGGAAGGTTTCCACGACGGCTGTCGGACTCCTGTCTCGCATGTACATCGGCTGGGGACGGAAGGAACCGGCACTGGAGGCTGGAGTGAAGTTGCTGGCCGCGACCGGGCCGAGCCGGAACGACATGTACTACAACTACTACGCGACACAGGTTCTGCACCACTGGGGTGGTGAAGAGTGGCAGAACTGGAACAAGGTCATGCGAGAACAACTGGTCAAGTCGCAACGACGGAAGGGCCACGCAGCCGGCAGCTGGGATGTTGCCGACAGTCACGGTGGAGCCGGCGGGCGGCTGTACATGACCAGCCTGTGTGTGATGACGCTGGAGGTCTATTACCGGCACTTGCCGCTGTATCAGCAGGCCGGTGAACTCAAGGCCCCCACGGCCAGGAAGAGCCGGAAACGGTCCGGCAATAAGGGCTCGAGGAAGGCCGGCGACGGCAGGTAAGTCGTCTCGTCGGTACGGGGCTGCGGCTCTCGGTCTCTGCGATGTGAGGCAATCACCCCTGGCCCTGTTTTGAGTCGTCCGCCCGGGGTTGTGGATCACCATCTTCGGCCAGTTCCTCACTGGGAACCTGCCATTCCCACAATCCGCCGACGAGTGCCAGTAAAACGGCACAGGTGCCGACTTTCAGCGGCCAGCCTGTCCACCCGTTGTTCGACCAAAGCACCAGGAGAAACAGGCAGGTGCCGAGGACACTCACCCTCAGGGCATGGGCAATCACGGATCGCCCACTGGCCCCGGGATTCGCTTTCCTCAAGAGTCCCATGAGGATTGGTGACCTTTGGTGTTTTGGCCGCTATTGGTGAGACATGTTCCTGTCTGCGGAGGGCATCTCGCAGATCAGGACCTCATGCCCCCATCGACTTTCTCAATTTCTTGACGGTTGCCAACGCTTCCCCGACACACGAATCCGTGAAATCGTCAAGCCGTTTGCTGGCGTCGCCGGTCTTCCGGGATTTTCGATCGGCAATCACGTTTTGTTCGAGTGTGGCAGATCGTTCCAGCCACTGCCGTTCCAGTTGATCGAAGGCGTTTCGGACCATCGGTTGACGTTTCCGGAAGTGGGTCCCGGTGTCGTCGCCCTTGATGCGGTCGAGCAGATCACGGAACAGCCACCAGTAGGACTTTTTCGAAAAGGTGTCGCGTTTGGCGCGGTCGGGACGGGTGACCGTTTTTCCCTGGCGGCCGGCCCGGGTCAGGACCTTGGGCAGTCGGCTGGTGGCGGCAAACACAGGGATGTAGAGGCCGGTACATGGGGTGACCGGTGTCCACCACATCTGGGCCAGGCGGTCATCCTTCTCGGGCAGAAGAAACACCGCTGAACTGGCCGTGTTGCCCCAGGTGAACTCGGCGGGTGAACTGTGCATGCACAACGTCAGGAAATCCGGCAGCGCGGCATTGAAATTGGGGCCGCCGAGAAAAGTTCCTTCGTAGTGGTCTCGCAGAACCCGCATGACCCACTGCGGCGAGATGTCTCCGTTTTCCTTCTGGCAGAGGAGTTGACGCGATCGCTGAACACGCAGTTGCGAAAGTTGCAGGGGCGTCTTCAGGTCGATGTAGGCCCTGGCAAAATCGAAATCGTTTTTTTGCTCTTTGGGCCACCAGCCCCGGTCGATGGCATAGTCAACCAGGTCGTGGCTGGCCAAGTCCCAGCGGTTGCGGATGGACGGTTGGTTGGAGATCGTGGCCACTCCCCGGGTCACACGTCGAGCCACCCAGCGTGTGCCCACGGTTTCGAGAATCCACGCCTCCTTGCCGTCGGCGATGATGTAGGAATTGTCGTAGCCGCCTTTCTCGTGGCTCATGCCCGGCACACCCGATCCCCATTGCCCGTAACGCTCGACCAGGTCGGTGATCACGTCCAGGGCCTTGCGGGCCGTGCGTCCACGTTCGAGACCAAGACGCAACAGGTCCATTCCCAGTAGTCCCGGTTCCGGCGGCTTACCGGCCTTGCTGGCGGCCACCGCGTCGGAGAACGTCTTGGTGAAAATTGCCTCGTTGCCGATTGCCACGCCAAACTCGTTGATGCCCTCCTCATAACCCCAGCACCAGTAGGGACTCGAGCCGACGGTGGCGTGGGTGTGGGAGGCTTGGGGAATGGTCCGGTATTCGAGCTGCAGTGTGGCTCCGTCGCCGTATGTCTTTGCCGAATGACGGACAAGCGGCTGACAGTCGAATACCGGGCGGTCACTGTTCTTGCCGAGGACCGTTGTGCCGGTCGTCGTGGCATCGGGCAATGCGACCATCGTGTCACACGACATGGGCCACACGCGCCGATTCACGTCACGGGGTGAACGTGAACGCAGTCGGGTGTTTGCCAGGGCCGACAGTCCATTGAAGGAGAGCAGGCCAAGAAGCCCCCCACCGGCGGCCGTCCCGTGTTTGAGCATCGTTCGACGACTGATGCGGGCGGTGTTGGGATTTCTCACGAGATGTGTCCTCGGTGGTCACACGGTGTTGACTGAATTGCGATTGCAGGCAGACGTCGGTTCAGTCCGGTCGATGAGCGTCGGACGACTGGTCGGGGCTGTGCCAGGTCAGGCCGGCCAATCGTACTGGCTTTGCTTGCGGAAGCCCTTGAGATGAATCGTGCCGTCATCGGCCAGACTCATGATCGAGTAGCCGTTGTTGGCGGCGCCCGACCCTTCGATCATCGCGACCATCGTGCAGTAGTGGATGCCGCCGATTTCCTTGTGGTCGTTCTCGTGGCTGTGCCCCTGGAAGACGGCCAGTACCTGACCGGAATCTTCCAGCAGCTTCCTCACCACCGGAGCGTTCTTGACACCGTAGACGCTGCTGACATCCAACCTCTGGTGGGCGAACACAACGGTCTTTTTCGACGTGGCCTTGAGGTCGGCCCGCAGCCAATCGACCTCGGCGGCGGGGATGTTGGGGTCTGTCCATTCGAAGTTCTTCCGTCCGTACGGTTGACCGTCACTGCGGAAGCATGAATCGAGGACGATGAAGTGAAAATTCCCGGAGTCGAACGAGTAATACGACTTCTTCTGCCCCACGGTTTCCAGGAATTCCTGCTTCTTCAGCGTGTAGACGCAGTGATTGCCGAGCACGTGATGCCGTTGCTTGCAGATGGCCGAGAAATCCCGGTGAATCCGCTTCAGGTAGCCGAGTTCGGTTTTTACCGAGTCGGCCGCGTCGATGAAGTCGCCGAGTTCGACGAGAAACGACGGCTTGTGTTTGGCGAGTTCGGTGGCGGCTTCTGCCAGCTTGTCCGGGGTCTCGCGATAGTGTCGGGTGCCTGACGAGGCCTTGTCGGCGTAGTGCAGATCGGTGACCAGGCCGATCTTGAGGCCGGGCTTCGGCTCACCGGAAATCAACGACGCTGGTGTGACGGCCGCGGCCGAAAGAACCAGCACTCCGTTCTTCATGAATGCCCGGCGTCCGAGTTGTGTTGTTGCCGCATTGTGGGTCTGCATGTCTGGCTTATCCGCTGTCGGAGTGAGTGGTCAGGGAGTTTGTCAGTGTAACTTCCCGGAGGGAGTGTGGCCGAACGAGTTGACGGAAAATCTGCTCATCGTCTTTCCGGGAACAGGAACGAGTGCAGGTTGGAGTCATTGATCACAAATCGCAGGCGGACCGGATGGCCATTCAGGTAGGCTGTCGGGACCGAGAGCTGGTACGACGTGACGTGATGGGCATGTCGCCGCAAGTGCCGGTTCTGATCCGCCGTCAACATGGCGGGGATGCCGATTTCAGGGACGACACGTGTGTGACCAGGCAGCGAGCGAGGACAAGAGATGATGAGACCGTTGAGACGTGTTGGTGGTAGGCCGGGATTCCGGTGGAACTGGCGGGCTACGTGCCTGGTGGTTGCAGGTTGCCTCGTGTCGGGCACATCCCGGGCGGAGCAGCCACAGGAGGCGATCACAAAATCTCGCTTCTTCTACAACGACGACGGCGACCGGCTGGTGTTTCTGCTCAAGGGGCCGTTCCACAAGCGACAACTGAACTATCCCGTCGACGTGCTGGTTGGCACCGGGGTCACGACGCTGGTGTTTTGCGCCAATATGGGTTCCGACCAGGCCTACTACCCGACCAAGGTTGCTTCAACGCTTGGTTGGCGTGAGGTCGAGAACACTCGTCGCAATCCGCGGTTCACCTATTTCAATCGTCTCCACGAGATCGGGACGATGCTTCGGGACCGCAAGATCGATGTGCTGGGCACAGTGATGCGGCGGGCAGCGCAACATGGCTTGGAGTTCGTGCCCTCACTGCGGATGAATGACACGCACTTCTTGAACAAGGTGCCGCCGCTTGAGCATCCGCTGACTGGTGAGTTCTGGCTGAAGAACCGGGACCTGACCATCAACGGTGGGGCACTGGACTTCACGCACAAGAAGGTCCGCGAGTATCGGATGGGGCAGGTGCGGGAGTTGATCACCGGTTATGCGACCGACGGATTCGAGATGGATTTCACGCGACAACCGGTGGTGTTCGCCAAGGGGACAGGACGGGACAAGGCAAACCTGGTGACCGAGATGGTCCGGGAGGCCAGGGCATTGCTTGATCGCAGGAAACGAGCCGACGGACGGCGTCGGTTCCTGATCGTGCGTGTGCCCCACACGCTGGCACTGTGCCAGTTTTACGGGTTCGATCTTGGGTCGTGGATGACTGACAACCTGGTCGACTACGTGGTTCCGGCTTCACCGGATCGGTACTTCCAGTTCCACATGCCGCTGGGTGAGTTCCTGGACCTGGCCAAAAGGACCGGCAGCGGCTGCCGGGTTGTCGCCGGACCCGATTCCTACAAGGCCAGTCCATCGATGTACCGGGCGGCGATGGCCAACTATTACACGATGGGACAGCGGGACACTTACCTGTTCAATTTCTTCGCCGCACGTGCCGAGCAGCGGGATTACTACCCGTTTCGGGACGAGGACTACGCACTGCTGCGAGACCTGAAGAGTCCGGTCACGCTCTGGGGACGACCCAAACACTACATGTCCAACACCTGGTTTCCCGGTAGCAGCGTGCAGGTGAAGGAAACCGGCAAGGCGTACAAGACGGACATCTACGTTGGAGAAGACCTGGCTGTCTGCCGCGATGAGAACATTCTGAAATCGGCGACACTGAGAGTCGTTATGAAGAGGCTGCAGAAAGATGACGTGCTGGAGGTTGCCCTCAACGGACAGCCGTTGGCGTTGGCCGACGCCAAACGTGATGGGATGACTATTCGCTTTGAATTGAGCCGACGATTGCCAAAGCTGGGAAACAACCAGGTGTCGGTGACCGCCAGAAAGTTTGCTTCGGAAATGCGGCCGACGGTGTCCCTGGTGGAATTGCTGACCGAATTCAACATCAGGGGTGTTTCAGCAACCCCTGCGAATTCCAAGGATCGTCGCAAGTAGTTTGACACGAGCGTCGTTTGTTTTTGTTGCTCCAGACGGGGACTTGATTCGATGAAGACCGTTGCTTTGGCCATTTTGGTTCTTGTTTGTGGTGGTGTGCCGGGGTGGGCCCAGGAGGCGGGGCTACCGACGGCTCGTGACGCGTCGAAACCGGCCAAGGTGCCGACGCCGCGGGACACCATCCCCCTGGATCGGCTGAAAACTCTGGCGGCCCGCAACGCCGGTGCCGAGTTTGATCCCAATCGTGTGATCACTCCGCACATGCCAATCGGCATCCGACAGGAGTACCCCGGGGGGCTCCGGTACCAGGAGGGGATCAGTTACACGTTCCTGGTGCACTCGATGAAGTTCGCCGCCATGTGTCGTCTGGGGGACGGCACGATCGCGATGGTCGGAACGGGATGGGTCGACGGGACAACCAGCGAGAAGCGTTCCTGCTTTATCTCGTACTCGAAGAACGAGGGGCGGACGTGGAGCCAGCCGCGGCTGTTCCACGACGGTCTCGAGCGGCCACAGCCGGTGGCACTGGGCGGTCAGAAACTGATGCTGCTGCCGATGGACGATGACGGGTTCCTGGCCTTTAGCAACGACGGCGGCAAGTCGTTCACTGGCAAGGCG
>Ga0310344_10003658_pt1 | contig 11414 bp, 8 predicted proteins | sample HC15DNA20200_MG_FD_203801 | JGI IMG/M metagenome (GOLD analysis project Ga0310344, IMG submission 203801) | Marine microbial communities from station ALOHA, North Pacific Subtropical Gyre - HC15-DNA-20-200_MG | ecosystem: Environmental > Aquatic > Marine > Oceanic | place: Pacific Ocean: North... | reverse complement strand
CGTCCCAATGCATCATAGATACTAGTGTTTTCACTTCATAACCAAATATTGTTTTATTGGTAATGGAACGCAACTTATGTTTTTTAAACACTTCTCCTCTTACACGAGCATTTTCTTGCCCCCATTGCATCAAAGCTATAACAGCAATATGGCCTATTTCAAATTGAGCAGAGTAACCAGGTTTCAATACCCCACATTGATCAAAATACGGATTTGGCCGTATTTGCGTACATTTGGTGAGTTTGTCTTCGGTTGCGAATTTGGTGACGTATTGCATTTTTGCAATACTTTCCTATTCTATATCGGGATCAATTTTTTATTAGCTCTACCGCAGTCATTCTGGTAGATCTTAAAAAATCGTTTTCTTTGCCGGTTGGATCTATTTTTAATTCTATTTTTAATTCTCTCATATAAGTTCCCATCTCTTTGAGAGCATCTATAAAATCGGCAGAATCATATCTATATGAAATAAAATTTATTAATTCCATTAAATTTTTGGGATTGCGATTAAATCTTAATAAATTTATATTATTATTATCACACCATGTTAAAAAATCTATATGAAAAAATAAAAATAACGATTTTAAAATATAGTATGCAAAAACATTCGTTTTTTCTTTATATAAATATCTACGAACACTTGTACTTATTGCATCTTTTTCATACAAACTCTTGTAATCTATACCCATAAATTTCAGAATTTTTACTGTTTGAAAAATGGAAAAAATTTTTTCAAATTGAATACAAAATCTTGTATATATCATAAATGTTTCAAAATCTTTTTTCTTTTCCAATAAATTATATGAACAAAAAGAACAATTTATTATTGTAGCCCAGAATTCCGCGTAAGTCTCCGTTATATCTATGTCTTTTAAAGGAAAAATTGAGCTTAAACCCTTTTCAAACTCTGGAGTTGAATAATTCGCAAAATCTAAACCTAATGAATGAAAAGTTTCATGAATAAACACTTTAAACCATTCTTCCTTACGATATATGATTATTTCATTCTTTTCTAAACACCCATTTGTAACCGCCGTATTGCAATTTATTGGAGATAAAATATCAACCTGTGTTTTTGGTAATATCTTCTTTTCTGGTGTCAGATATAAATAAATTTTTAATTCTTTGCTGCATATTGATCTAGAATACATAAAAGCAACTTTTAGCCATGTAAACATTAATTCTGCGTATTTATCATATTTACTTATATCTTTTTCATCATCAAAAATTATAAAAAGAATTTTCACCTTATTAACATTTAATTTACATTCGTATTCTATAACGTGTCCCTCATTATTATCTATAAAGGTTCTTATCTTTTCTGGGACATAACTTGATAAAATTAAATCCGAACTTTTCAATTTGTTTTTGTTAAATTTTTTTGTTTTTAATCGCCCATTTCTCTTTATATATTTAACATAATTGTGAGCGATATTTATATCGTCAAAAATGATTTTAAAAAGTTTATCAACACTTTTTTGCAATCTTTCTGGTCTCTTTTTAATAAAACCTTCAAACTTATCTATTAAAAATTTTAAGAAAAATTCTGAATCTTCTGAAAATTTCATATATATAATATTCCTATTTTTTAATTTAAATTTAACGTATAATTCAATAACTTATTTTGTTTAGATAATATATATATATGTCAAATATCGACGAGACTACGCCAGAGGGAAAAAGGCTGGCTCACCAGAGAATAGAAGAATATCTTGCACAACTTTCCCCAGGCGAGCGCGAGAAGGAAAAGGATCTTGATGAAGGAGGCGTGGCGGCTGCAGCGGCGACGGCGTCCATGTTGGATCGGAGAGTGGGCGTGAAAGGCATGAAGGACTACTACAAAACTATCGCCGCACTGAAGGCGAAGGAGGGCGGCGGCGGCGACGAGGGAGGCGGCGGAGGCGGAGGCGGCGGAGGCGGAGGCGGCGGAGGCGGAGGCGGCGGAGGCGGAGGCGGCGGAGGCGGAGGCGGCGGAGGTGGTGGAGGAGCCGACGGAGGTGATGATTGGGCTTCGTGGACAGAATGTGACCTCGTGGACCTCCCTATTGAAGATCTTGGACGAGTGGCGTATAGTAATCCAAATTCTAATGATCCCAAGTTTGCAATAGACGCGACGCGAGATGTGGATGATGGGTTGCATTACTTTCGGAAAACGCCCAAGGCAAAAGAGGATCAGGGTCGCTTGGTAGAAACTTGGATTAGAGCATGCATTTGGAACGAAATTAAAAAACAACTAGTGGAGGCGGACATTAAAGCTTATGTTATACCGGGTGATCCCACCGCCGTTCATGATATAGATGCGGAACATTTTAAACTGGCTGAAAACGAGTCCGAAGCGAAAGCAGCACCAATGAAACGAATTGTGAAAAAAAATATTGGACACGGCATATCTATAAAAGCATTTAAATCAAAAACTTGGATGCTTGGAGATCTCGCGAGACAATTTGAGAATGTAAACGACGACTTTATAATAATTGTAGCTATATATGAAGATCAGGTAGCAAAAGGAAATGACACTGGATTTACAAGAATAACAGAACTCCATATTTACAAGTCGTCGCCAGAGGGATCGAATTTATTTAATTTAAAAGAAGATAAATTACAGGAAATGGTAGATGATTTTTTCCTGAAACAGCGATGGGGTGGATTTTTATTGAAAAAATTACGAGAAAAAAAACCATGGCAAAAAAATACAACAGCTCGTCAATTAACTAAGGCAGTTAAAGAACAAATTCCAAAGGGGAGCAACAAGAAGAAGTGGGTCTTGGAGTTCGAAAAAGAGTGTCCGGAAAACGAAGGCGCGGGATTGTTATGGAGAATTAAACATTATACTTCTAACGATGATTTGGCAAAAGAATATCTGGAACTGCTTGGTGATGCCACGGCGGAGGCCTCTGGGGAGTCGGACACTGCAGGTGGTGGCGCGGAGGGCGCGAGGAGGAGTTTTTTAGATCTTGCTATTGAAGCAACTAAAATAGAGCAAACATTATTATATTGGATAGTTTATTACGGAAACCTGCTAATTGTGCAAAGTATTTGTAACAAGAGCCTCTCTAATAAAATGATTATATTTGCATCTTTCTTTGAATATACTGAAGCCCCAGATTTAGAAATTATTCAATTTCTTCGCGATAAGTGTAAGTTTATTTGGGGGGAGGCGGACAAAAAGAAGAAGTGGTCCGCGGCAAGGGCGACAGTCGCCGCCCGCATCTCAAAAGGGTGGGAAACCCCCAGCAAGGGGGCCGAACTCCCCCTATGGCTGCGGCAAATTAATTTCCACCCAGATCCCAAAGACGAGAGTACATACGATCGACCAGGTTCTGTCAATGGTCAGGAGATTGTGTTTACGGGGAAAACAGGCTTAGCAATACAGGCAAAGTGGAACAATGTGTCGAGTTCGCGTTTTCCTCAGTTGAAGGTGAGTCCAGAAAAAATGCGTACTCAATTTTCCACCGGCGGAAGACAGGATTTCAAGATTTTTAGAGACAACCAATCAAGTGATTTACTGGAGATATTAAAAAAAACTTGTAGGTTTCAAGTAAATCAAGTTATGTTTGATAAAAATGTAAAAGCAATGATGGGGCTTGGGGATGTTATAGACAAAAAAGAAAAAGCTTTGGAAAACGGGCAGCTTTGGCAAAGTGGAGGAGGGCGAAAGCAATTTTTTATGCAGACTGGTGGGGCGCTAACGAAAGCGGAGGAAATCTTACAAGCGGCAGATTTTGCGACAGTTGCACGGGAAGAGGAGGAAGAAGCGGAGCTACGGTCAGAGGAACTTGAGGAAGAGAAATTCTATGCTGAAGCTGAAGAAGAAATAATGGATATTATGCAGGACGAAGCCTTGAAAATAATGCAGGTGAATATGTTAAAAGAGAACGTTAAAAGAATGGACGAGACGGTGAAAGGGTGGAAGAGAGCACAAAGGGAGGAGGCCGAACATATAGAAGAAGAAATAAAAGAAGCAGAAGAAAAAGAAGAAGTGGCGGAGGAGGAGGCGTTGGCGCAAGAAGCGCATATAAATACTAAACTGGATGCACTCGACCATCTCGCAGACGTCACTGTTTTCAATAAATTCGAAATGATTGTAAAAAACGCATGTGAAGTCCTCAAGGAACGCGCTAACGTAAGGTTCCTGGAGGAGAGAAAGAATCAGATAAAAGAAAAAGCCGCGTCCATGGACCGCCGCTCGTCGCTACGTTCTGGGGACGCCGCCGCGGCGAATCCGCATTTTGACGCAATGTTGAAGGAGCTCGATAAAGCCTGGACACGACTTGAAGATGCGATAGAGGAGATCACGAAAAAAAGTGAACCAGGTCCGCTGCTAGAGCTGCGTGTGAAGCCGAAAAGCAAAGAAAAAGTGCCTTTTGGAAATAAATTTTTATGGTCCGTTATAGATGAAAATGAAAAACTTATTAATACAATAGAAATAAATTTTAACTTCAAGACGAAGGCAGGCGAGGCAAATGCTCGGTGGCAACCGCCGGCGAGCGGAGGAAGACGCACAAGAAGAAAAAGGAAAAAACGCAAAAAACGCAAAAAACGCACACGAAGAAAATAAATTCATTAAGTCTTCTTTAATGAATTTATTGGTTCTCTAACTCCTTTCGCAATCTCATAAGTCCGATCCAAACTTCGGGTTTTTTCCCACGGGAAAAATGTTGTAATTTCGCATCCATTGTTTTTAATAATACATTTTGCGCATCAAAATTTTGTGTAAATTTGGCTTTCCATGCCGCCTCCATCTCATCTTTTCCTCGCCCATCTTTACCGAAAAAATCACCATCAACCTTAATGGTTGGTTCTCTTAATACTACCTTTTCCTTTTTTCCATCGGCACCTTTCTTTGTATAAATGCCTGTTTTGCCTCCAGCAGACTTTGCTTTTACTGGATCTGTTGATATATCAGATTTACTATCTAATGAAAATAATAATGAAAATTGTGGATTATTCTTTTTGAATTTTGCTGCGTGATAATACCATTCAACGCCATTCCATCTATGTCCATCCAAGATGAATGGTGCTACATGAAAATTACTCAATATTTTCCTCCAATTTTGAATTTTACTTAAGGGGACAAATTTATCTTTTTGAGACTCATCTAATTTTTCTCCAGAACCTTTTCCAGGAAAATCATCTTTTGATTTGGAATAAAATTGTAAAACAGTTTTTGAAGAATATAAACTTTTATCATCATCTTTCTCTTTATCATCCTCGCCAACTGTTTTACTCAAAGCTTTAAATTTTGGTATAAATGAAAATTTACCTGAATTTTTTTCCATACATTTATTGACAATTAAATCTCTTATACCATAAGGTATTTCATCAAACTTTAATATTTTTTTATCTTTCCACGTTATTAATTTATAATGTGCTCCCGTATGATCGACAATAATATAATATTTTGGTTTGAACACATCATTACGTATTTCATCATCATTATTTATTTGTCCACACAATAAAACATTGTCAAAATCTTTCTTTTCATAATTTTCGCTGGATAAAACTATTAATTTTAAATTAAAAATAGTTTCCAATGTTGAAAGTGCCCAAGTTTCCGCCCAAAAATCGCAAGTTTGAATAAATTTCTTCATTTCTTCAAATGATTTAACATCTTTCATATATTTAAATTCTTTCAAATATCCCTCACTTGTTTCTCTTTCTCGTTTAATTCTTGTAAAATTAACTGCGAGATCTTTTGCTTCTTGAACAATTTTTTTATATTCTGTTCTATTGCTAGTTTTTACCTGTGCAGCACGAACTCTCATGCCATCGTGTATTTTTTTCAAATTTTCCAGTTGTTCAGTATCAGCAGCAACTTGAGTAGTAAACATTTCATGAAATTCTTTCCAACCATCATACATTTCTTTGGTAAAGTCTTTGGATAATCTTTCGCGCATTTTAGAAACAGAAATTTTTTTACCAATACTATCTAATGCGTCCTGAATTACAGAGAATAAACAATCTCCCGCTTTTTTTGTGCCAATCTCTTCATATAAGGAATCAACTATACCATATTCATTTCTTTTCATAAATTCTTGAACCCAATTAGTTGGATTTTTAAATCTTCTTTTTTCAATATCATCTGTTGTGCGTGTTTCTAGATTTCCTTCTTTATCATCATCTTCCCCCAAATTAAAAGTATCACCTTCTATTCCCTTCTCAAAATTACCCGTTAATTCTCTTGCTACCTCTTCATCATCATCGGTTACAACTGTTCCCTCGGGTTCGCTTTCTTCTGCTTTCTTCTCTTCGGGTTTCTTCTCTTCGGGTTTCTTCTCTTCCTTCTCTTTGGGTTTTTCTTCTTTCTCCTCTTCCTCTTCTTCATCACTGTCTATTAAATCGTCGGAATCTTCTTCTTCATCATCATTTTTAACAGGTATATTTTCTCCCAATTTTTGTTTTAAAAGTTCATAAGTTGTAAATTTATATAACAAGGGGGAATTTATTTTATCAATATCTAAATCACCATCTTCGTCTAATACATCCATCAAAGATTCAGAATTAAATTCATAAACTCCTATTTGAAGATCAACTTTACTATTAATAATTAAATATATTGGATTATATAAAACACCATCATCAATATATTGATATTTTGTATCACCTAAAGCTATTGTAATGATAATATCTTTTACTTCTATTTTGTATTGTGTAGCATTAAAGCCTTTATCTTCTTTCTCAATTGATTTTTGTTCAGTATAATTTATTTTATCATTAATTCTGGATAAAACCATATATTTTAATTAAATATTAAAAATTTACTCAAGTAACGATCTTTTTTAATTTCTTTCATATATGACCATAATTTTTTTCGTCGGAATACAATTTCTATATTATTAGGATCAATTTCAAAAACTACAATATCCTGTATTAATTCATCTTTTCTCTTTTTCCGTTTAGAAATTTTGTAATATTCTGCTATTTTTTCCAATTGAGGTTTTGTAAAATTTGTTTGATAATGGACCTCCATTGCAACAAAATCTTCCATATCAGGTTCAATGTTGTGTTCCATTAAGTTAACAATATCAACTAATTCCGTGTAGGTGGTGTCTTTTTCATCAGAAACTACTTCCTTCAAAGTTATTGATAAGTTTTCCTCCTCCATTAATAATATTAAACATTGAAACTTTTATATTATTATTGATTTAATTCTGCTATATCTAAATAACGAAAAATTATCTTATTGGTTAAACTAGGGAAATCACTTTTTTTGGCACTTGTGATTTTCTCAATATCCTTTTCTATTTTTTCCCAATTCTCACTATTTTTAAAAAATGGTTTATTGTTGTATAACATAATAAAGATATTTTCTACAAATTCTTCAACTATATTCTTATTATTTTTTTCTTTTAAAAATTCAAAAATCTGTTCATGGAGTGCTAATATTATTTTTATAATTTCTTTATTATCTATAACCTCATTTTTCATTAAATTTACAAAGAATTGACTCATTGCTCTTCTTTTTTCATTTTTCTCGTTCATATCACAAAATCCGTCATAATCTTCATCGGGATCAATATATATTATTTCTTTAAAAGTTTTCAAGAATTTTTCTAATTGTGCAAAACATTCTTCCTCCATTTCTTCAAATTCGCCCATTAAGGTTTTATATAGGTTTGCATACATTTCAGAATAAAATTTATTTGTACTTGCCATTTCAAAAATATATTTACAAATAATTATTAAATTTTTTTTATCAAAAGTTTTTACTTTAAGAATAATTTCTCTCAGATTTTCTTCATATGTTTTGTCTGTCATCTTATTTAAAAATTCTCTTAAAACATTCATATCATGTTCTATTCCTTCTATTTTCTTTTCTATTTTGGTGACTTTAAAATTTCTGATTAAAGCCCAATCTGTTTTATTTTTTTTATTACGCGAATGATTCTTCTCTTTAAAATTGGGAGTTTTTACATAACTAGGAGCTCCTACAAGTTGAGCTAAATTATTGATTATATCTACAACTTCTTGTGAAACATTGTTTTCTATATTTAACCTTTCATATTTTTGAAAAAAATCCAAATCATACCTAATCATGCTGTAATTATTATATAGAACTATTTATATCTTTTATTTTATTATTACTTAAATATATTTATAGTAGTTTTACTAACATGATAAATACTAATACTGAAGTATGCCCGCATCTTGGTGATGAAGTTGGGGGAAAAAATCATGATAGATTTGAAGATTGGGAAGATGAAAATTTGGGTTTAGAAATGAAATTACTTAGAGGAATTTATGCTAATGGGTTTGAAACGCCAAGTCCTATACAAAAAAAAGCTCTAATATCAGTTATTAAAAGAAAAGATATTATTGCGCAAGCACAATCCGGAACAGGAAAAACAGGTGCCTTTGTTATCGGATCATTGGCAATAATTGACGAAAGTCTTAAACAAACGCAGGTCATTATCGTTTCACCCACAAGAGAATTATCTAGACAAAATTACCATGTTGTTAAAGCAATATCTCAATTTCAAGATATTACCTCGCAACTACTTATTGGTGGAACATCCACCGATGATGATAAAGATCTTTTAACTAATAATGTTCCTCAAATTGTTGTAGGATGTCCTGGAAGAATTTATGATATGATTAGACGCAAATATCTTAAAACAAAACATATACAATTTCTTGTACTTGATGAAGCTGATGAAATGTTATCTGCTGGTTTTAAAGATCAAATATATAAAATATTTCAATTTATGAATAATGATGTTCAACTTGGATTATTTAGTGCTACAATGCCCGATGAATTAAGTATGCTCACATCTAAATTTATGAGAAATCCTATTAAAATCCTTGAAAAAAGAGAATTACTAACATTGCAAGGAATTGCACAATTTTATATTGCACTGGAAAATGACGAACATAAATATGCCACCCTTAAAGATCTTTTTGGCACATTAACTATTTCACAAGCAATTATTTATTGCAATAGCATTAAAAGAGTTAATGATCTTTATGATGCAATGGTTCACGACAAATTTCCCGTAACAAGAACTCATAGTGGCTTGGATGAAGGCGAAAGAAAAAAGGTTTATGATGATTTTAAAAGTGGAACCGCCAGAGTTTTGCTTTCAACCGATCTTTTTTCAAGAGGAATTGATGTACAGCAGGTTAGTATTGTTATTAATTTCGATATTCCAAAGAATGTTGCCACATATCTTCACCGAATTGGGAGATCGGGAAGATGGGGAAGAAAAGGTGCGGGAATAAATTTTGTAACACGACGAGATATGTCGCGAATCAAAGAAATTGAAAGATATTATAATACTGAAATTCAGGAATTGCCTGAAAATTATACTCAAATTATTTCTCGTTAGCAATCTTAAAGACATAAACACATATTTTAATAAATGAATGATTGTTCACTAGTTATAATTGGATTTTCTTTAGTATCATTTTGTTTGTGGATACAATGTTATCATTATCAACAAAGATATAAATACCTTAAAAATCGTCAGTTTCCTGAAGCAATTGTTATAGAAGAACCTTAAAATAATGCGTTGTTTATTTTTTTGACTTTTCTTTTTATCATATATGACTGAAAAAGAAGTTTTTGAAACATTTAAATTGCCAATAGAACATTTGCAAAATAAATATAAACTTGATGATAATCTTATAAAAGATTTAGAATTAATTGAAACAAATGATGGTTCCGCAAATTCTATATATTCTTATCTTTTTAAACCTAAAACAACCCTTGGAAAAGACTGTTTAACTCAATGGGGAAAATATTATACCCCAAATAAACAATTCTTAAAAGAAACTCAAAAAATATTAAAAGAATTTAAACCCAATATTCAAACCGAAATTGTTGAAAATGCTTATAAAGATTGGCGCGAAATTAAAAAAACATCCGATTTTTGTGAAAAATATCAATATATTGAATGGGAAAGAATTAAAGGAATTAATAGATACAGCACATTTCTTACTTTTCTTAGCTATTATAATCTATCTGCACCTTTATTTAATCTTGCATTACCAATTATCATATTAATCATACCTTTCTTCATATTAAAAATGACAAAAGTACCTATAACTTGGAATGCTTATTATACAATTGTAACAATGCAAATTAAAAATCATATTATTGGAAAAATATATTATAATTTCAGAAATATTGATTGGAACCAGCGAATGTATTACCTATTTTCATTTGGAATTTATTTATATAACATATATCAAAATATTATATCTTGTTATAGATTTTATAAAAATACCTATAAAATTAGCAATTATTTCTTGACTTTGCAAAAATATATTAAATATACTGTTGAAAATATGCAAGATTTTAATTCTATTATAAACAAATTTAAAACATATCAGACATTCTCACAGGAAATTGACTTACATCAATCACGTTTACAAGATTTTTATGATGAAATTATTACTATACAAGGCAAAATATTATCCATGAAAAAATTTGCACAAATCGGTTTTGTAATGAAACAATTTTTTATATTATACGACGACATTCAATTAGAAAAGGCATTCTTATTCTCATTCGGATTTAATGGCTATATGGATACATTATCAGGATTAAAAGATAATATCAATCAGAAATTTATTGCAAAAGCAAAATATATCAATTCGGAATTACCTATAGTAAAATTCAAAAAATCTTATTATCCAACTCTAATAAACCAAGATCATATTAAAAATAACATTGATTTATCACAAAATATGATTTTAACTGGACCTAATGCTGCTGGAAAAACAACACTTATTAAAAGCACCTTATTAAATATATTATTTTCACAACAAGTTGGATTTGGATTCTTTAAAAAAGCACAAATAACACCATTTGACTACATACACGCATATATTAATATACCCGATACAGTTTCTAGAGATAGTTTATTTCAAGCAGAAGCTAGAAGATGTAAACAAATTCTTGATACAATTGAACTTAATCCCCAGAAAAAACATTTTTGTATATTTGACGAATTATATTCGGGAACAAACCCCTATGAAGCCATCGGAAGTGCTTATTCATATCTTCACTATATGAACGGCTTTAAAAATGTAAAATATATGCTTACAACACATTTTATTAAATTGTGCACCTTATTTGAAAATGATAAAAAAACTACCAATTATAATATGCAAACCAAAATGATCGACGAAAAGGCCATTTATTCATATAAACTCATCAAAGGTTATTCAACTATACGTGGCGGTATATGTGTATTAAGGGAATTGCGATATCCATATCAAATACTTCGTTCTACTAAAAAAATTATGAGATCGCTCTAAAAGTTAAAGCGTTTAATACTTTTAGAAAAAGTATAGCAAAAATATAATGATATCCAGAGGACTTATTGTTAGTTTAGGAACAACATCTCTTGTTTCCGTACTTTTATTTTTATATTTTAGAAACAGAATGACTTCTGTTGAACGTAAAGTTA
>Ga0310344_10003657_pt1 | contig 11416 bp, 10 predicted proteins | sample HC15DNA20200_MG_FD_203801 | JGI IMG/M metagenome (GOLD analysis project Ga0310344, IMG submission 203801) | Marine microbial communities from station ALOHA, North Pacific Subtropical Gyre - HC15-DNA-20-200_MG | ecosystem: Environmental > Aquatic > Marine > Oceanic | place: Pacific Ocean: North... | reverse complement strand
CCGCATGGCGGCGTCGGATGTCCAGCAAGTCGGCCGGACGTAACAGGCTACCTATATGCTCCGCACGGAAAGGTAAACCGAGGGGTCGTTTGGTAGACATCGGCCCTCTTACTTGATTCCAGAAATCTGTCCTTTTTTGGTACTGTATATAGTTTAATACCAGGGTCAAGTTGGGGTGAATGGGTTGGGCCGGGACGCCATTGATCCACCCTATATCGGATAAAAAGCCTGATAGCAGCAGACGTGTCTTGTAATGCGTGTCTGATGGCGTCGTTCTCAGATGATGATGGTATTCAGAGGGTCAAGAAAAGGCTGTATGATATACAACCGGGTATTTTAAAGTCATTGGAGATTGAGAAGATTACCCTATTTCCGAAGGTGGCCCAGAGGCTGAATAATAATAACCTCCGGCCTTTAAAAGTCAGAAATATTATTAAAAAGGCTTTTAATACCTAATGTTGCATGACCGTCGGGTTTGGAGGTAGTTTTGGCCTTTTCAATACTTTAGGGTTACCGTCCCATAAAGAATTCTAAAAACTTGTACTTGGTAAGGGAGTCCGCAACTAAATGGGGAATTTTCAATGAAATGTTATGTAACAAATAATTCACCCTATGCCCGCAAGGTTCGTATCGTGGCTTTGGAGTTAGGGTTGTATGATGAAATCGAATGGAAAACTATAACCCGTGAAGAACGTGGTGACCTCCAAAACTATAATCCACTGGGTAAAGTGCCGGTGGCGATCCTTGATACAGGGGAAATTGTTTGTGACTCTCCGGTAATATGTGCATATGTGGATAGTTTGCCCAATAGTAAAAATTTAATACCAGAATCTGGATCGAAACGATGGGAAGTTCTTACACTTGAAGCGTTAGGCGATGGTCTTGGTGACGCCGTGATTGCAGTATCCCAAGAGAACCAAAGGTCGAATGAACTCCGTTCCCAAGACGTTGTTGATCGCCAAACAGGCAAAATAAAGTCGGCACTCTCGGTTTTAGATAAAGTTGCAAATGATTTTAATGACCCTCCTTTAATAGGCGAAATTGCAGTTGCCTGTTCGTTAGGTTACATGGACTTTCGAGGAATTATTCCTGAGTGGCGCGAAAGTTATGCCAACATGGCAAGCTGGTATACCATTATCCTTAAACGCCAATCATTCACAAGGACGGCGCCGAGTTAATATAAATTTAATTAACCCAATACCTCTTTGTCCAAGAACCCTAAATGCTAGTAACGCACGGCAAACTCACACGAGGCTTACTCTCATTTAGCTTTTTCAATAAAATCCGTATAAGAGATGTGGCTACGGTTTCTCCGATCGAAGTGGAATAGTCTGATTTGTGTGATTGTTTTATATATAAAATTCTTAGGGGCTTACCTTGGCGGTAAATGGTAAAGAACCGGTCTACGGCATTGGCCCCACCTTGTTATCAGCGGGCGTCATGTCTTTCGCAATTCTAGGGGATGCCCTGATATATGTTGTGCTGCCTGTCAATGCGGCCACATTCGGAATTACAATTTTCTGGGTTGGTGTGTTGCTGGCCGCAAATAGAATAATTAGGATTTTCACCCTCGGCCCAATAGCGCTTTTAGCCCAGCGTACAAGCCCAAGAAATTTGGCAATCGTTGGTGCGGTTGTATCGACAATTTCTACTCTTATTTACGGGGTCGGTGAAGGTCCAACAATTTTGCTTGTGGGACGACTTTTGTGGGGCCTTTCTTTTGCAATATTAACGCTCGTTATTTTTTCTTATGCTGTATCGGACCGGAGCAAAGCTGGAACAAATATGGGTTGGAGCAGAGCTATTCATTCAATTGGTCCGTCGCTTGTTCTTTTGATTGGCCCCTGGGCCGCAATTGAAATGGGCCCCAAAAATGTTTTCGTCTGTCTTGGTATCATTACAAGCCTGAGTTTACCCATTGCTTTTATGTTGCCTAAAGAAGGGCGTAAGATAAGTCCAAGAAAAAATCGTTGGTTTCCTAAACCAAAAAAGTTTGACCTGTTTCTTCTTATCGTAGGGCTTACAGTTGATGGAATTTTTGCCATCGGGATCACGCTGACAATTGCCGAAACGAACTCTGTCGGTACAGCTATGATAACCGGCGGTGTGTTAATTGGTTTGCGACGGGTGATGGAAGCCTTACTTTCCCCATTAGGGGGTATCCTGGGCGATCATTTTGGTTCAGGCAGGCTTTTACTAATTTCAACTGTTGTTTTGGCGATCGGTTTTGCACTTCTTGCAGTGGGCTTAGCCGTTTTAGGTGGCGTCTTGGTCGTGGCTGCACGTGCCTTAATTGCTGTATTATGGCCGGCGGAAATAGCTCGTCGTACTCAGGAAGACGAAACCATTCACCGACTTGCCGTTGGACAAACATGGCGTGACGTAGGTGCGGCTGCGGGCCCTCTTATGCTGGGTGTCGTTGTCAGCGTTGTCTCCCTGAGCAATATCTATTGGTTTACAACAATAATTGTGCTCATCAGCATTTTGTTACAAAGATCCAAGCATAATTGAAATACATCAAAATATTCTTATTTGTATAAATTTTTTAATCCAACCTACACATTCAGGCATTTTCCGATCTTGCTAAGGGTAAAAATTTTCCGTCTGGAATCAGTTCCAATAAGCGTGCAACCTTATTTGGTGCAGGTTTGGTTACTGAACAACAGCACGCGGTTTAGATGGTTTTTAGCCAAAACCAGAGGGGCGGGGTTGCCTCGCTTTAGAGAGATTATAGAATATTACGGGCATCCATGCGGGAAAAGGAGCTCAATTATTATTTGGAATACCGGTTTCTCATTCAAACAAAAAAGATGTTAGTGTTCTCCTGATGCCCTTTCGTCTTTTAAAACAGGCATTGCGCAAGAATAAACCAGACCCTCGGTTTTTTAAAACGCCAACCGAACTCCAATCGAGCTATGACGTGGTCATCATAGGCGCGGGTGGGCATGGATTGGCTTGTGCATATTATCTGGCGCGGAATCACGGGATTACCAATGTTGCAGTGCTTGAACAGGGTTATATTGGAGGTGGTAACACGGGCAGAAACACAACTATTGTTCGATCAAACTATCTCACACCAGAAGGGGTAAAGTTTTACGACGAGAGTGTGCGCCTTTTTCAGGATCTTTCTGCAGATCTTGATCTCAATCTCTTTTATTCCACCCGCGGACATTTCACGCTGGCACACTCGGATAGCGCTATGCGGACTATGCGATGGCGGGCTGAGGTAAATAAACACTATGATATTGAGAGCGAACTATGGGAACGAGACGAAATCGCAAGAGTACTTCCATTCATGGATATGGATTGTGGTGGCCAACACCCTGTTTTGGGTGCGCTGTATCATGCGCCTGGGGCGGTGGCGCGTCACGACGCAGTGGCTTGGGGGTATGGACGAGGTGCGTCGGATCGTGGTGTTGAAATTCATCAAAAAACGAAGGTTAACGGTATTCGTATAATCGGCAACCAGGTCGAAGGCGTAGATACCGACCGTGGCGTCATCGCTTGCAAGAAGGTGGTGTCCTGTGTCGCGGGATCAACGCCGCGGATTACTGACATGGTAAGGCTGAGGACACCGATTGATATTCGCCCGTTGCAGGCCTGCGTATCGGAGCCACTGAAGCCCTTTCTAGATACGATCATTGTGTCGGGTAGTCTGCATGTCTATGTCAGCCAGTCCTCACGTGGCGAGCTAGTGATGGGCGCGTCAGTTGATCGCGCACCTTTGCATTCAACTCGATCCACTTTTGACTTCGTCGAGGACCTTTCTGACAAGATGCTTGATTTATTTCCGTTTCTTGGCGGTGTAAAAATTGTTCGGCAATGGGCTGGTATGGCCGATATGACCCCCGATTTTGCGCCCATCATGGGGACTACTCCAGTTAACGGCTTTTATCTCGATGCTGGCTGGGGGACTTGGGGGTTTAAGGCAACACCCATTAGCGGCAAGACAATGGCCTACACCATTGCCAATGATGATGATCATGAGTTGATAAAACCGTTCCGGCTATCGCGTTTCGCCGAATACGACTTGGTTGGTGAAAAAGGTGCGGCGTCGGTGGGGCATTAAGGAAAAGACATGAAACTTTTGAATTGCCCTCATATTGGTCTTCGACCGGTTTCGGAATTTTCATATGGAGGAGAAGTCACTACCGAACCCGACCCGATAGTCAGCGATGACAAAGATTGGGCAGATTACGTCTTCAATGTAAATGGCGAGCCGGGTATCCGGCGCGAATGGTGGCATCATGGACCGAGCGGAATTTGGTTCATTCTTGAACGCGATACCCGGACTGATACAGTTGTACAGATTTTAGACAGTAAGGATGCAGTCGGTGGGTAACAGATTACCCCCGCAACCGCTGGAATGGATCGACCGTAATTCTGACATTACCATTAAGGTTGAAGGTCAAACCGTAAAGGGATTCGCGGGTGACTCTATAACCGCCATGCTGCTTGCCAATGGAAAACGCTTTGTCGGACGCAGCTTCAAATACCACCGTCGGCGTGGGGTACTTTCCTTCGCTAACCACGACATCAATGCTCTGTTTGAAGACGTCAATGGGACAAATATACGTGGAGATGTAACGGTTGCTGTCAACGGGATGGACCTTTGGCCAACTAACGTGTCGGGATCACTGGCGCGGGATCGTTTGCAGATATTAGGTTGGATGGCGCCGTTTTTGCCGGTTGGTTTCTACTACAAAGCCTTTCACACACCAAAAGCGTTGTTTCCGTTTTGGGAAAGATGGATACGCAAGCTTGCTGGGCTCGGCAGGGTTGGCGTCCATACGCCACTAAATAGAATTTCTAAACGTTACCACCATACTGATGTTTTGGTCGTGGGCGGCGGCCCATCTGGCATGTCAGCAGCACTTGCAGCGGCCGGCCAGGGCGCTAGGGTAGTGTTAGTGGATGAAAGTCCGCACCTTGGCGGAAGCCTCGATTACCAACATTGCAATGATTTAGATGCAGCGTCGGAACGAGATGATTTGAAGTGTCGAATTTTGCAGGCACCGGAGATAGATGTGATACTCGGGGGGGAGGCCTCGGGATATTATGTGGACCACTGGACACCAGTAACGACGGGAGACGGCATCGTAAAAATCCGTAGCCTTGCTACGGTATTTGCAACTGGTGTGTTCGAACAACCTGCAGTCTTCCATAATAATGACCTGCCAGGTGTATTGTTAGCCAGCGCAGCGCAGCGCCTTATCGCGCGCTATGCAATAAAGCCCTTCGATAAAGCTGTTGTTTTGACCTCGAACGTGGAGGGATATCGCGCTGCCCTGGATTTCCTGAAAGCGGGTGGCGAGATAGCGAGTATAGTTGACACCGGTGATAGCACGTCACGCGGTTCTTTAGTACATGCTATCCGTGACCGCGGTGTAAAGATACATGACGGTTGCATGATTTATGAGGCAAAATCGATTGATGGGCGGCTCGGCGGTGTTGTGGTGACGGCCATTAATAGGGTCGGGGAACCTGATCATACCAATCGAATTAGGATTGAATGCGAGGGCCTTATGATGAGCGTAGGCTGGGCTCCAGCAGCTGCTCTTCTTTGTCAAGCGGGTGGCGACATGAGTTACGACGAACGACTTGGTCAATTCGTACCTATTAATTTACCGGAAGGCGTTTTTGCTGCGGGTAGGGTCAACGGTGTGTTCAACCTAAAAGATCGGATCTCTGATGGTATATCGGCTGGCCGTCAGGCAGCAGGCTATATTTCAGAGCAAACATCAGAAAGTGTGATACGGCCTCCGCGCTCAACACGAGCACATTCACATCCATATCCGGTTGTCGTTCATCCTAAGGGATGGGACTTTGTCGATTTCGACGAAGACCTTACGTTTAAAGATCTTCAGCGCGCCGCTGAAGAAGGATTCGACAATATTGAGCTCTTGAAACGATACTCAACAATTGGTATGGGCCCAAGTCAGGGCAAGCATGCTAATATGAATGGGATACGTATTCTTGCCCGTAAAATGGGCCAGACAATGGACGAGACCGGCAGCACTACCGCGCGACCTTTCTTTCATCCCGTCCCCATGTCCAAGCTGGCTGGACGAAGACTGCGGCCCTATCGTCACACGCCGCTCCAGGAAATTCACGAAGCCCATGGTGCTATTTTCATGGAAGCTGATATTTGGCCTCGCCCTGAATTTTACGGCGCCGTCAAAGACAGAAAGACGGCGATTTTTGAAGAAGTACGAGAGGTACGAAATAACGTCGGCATAATTGATGTCTCTACGCTAGGTAAGATTGAGGTTTTTGGCCCCGAGGCCGCAGAGCTTATGGATCGGATATACACGAGTCGCATGTCAAACATGAAAGTTGGTATGTCGCGTTATGCGTTGATGGTGGATGAAAGCGGGGTAATAACGGACGATGGAATAGCAGTTCGGCGGTCGGGGGAACATTACTACGTTACTACTACAACCGGAACATCCGATATTACCTTCCGCGAAATCCAGCGTAGGCTGATGGAATGGCATCTGGATGCGGAAGTCGTCAACAGGACAGGACAACTTGGCGCTGTGAATGTTGCGGGGCCTCATTCACGTGAATTGCTAGCAAGTCTGACCGATATTGATCTAAGTGCTGAGGCATTTCCCTATATGGGTGCCCGGGAGGGTACATTTGCTGGCGCTGACTCTTTGATGATGCGGGTGGGCTTCGTCGGTGAATTGGGATATGAAATTCATATGCTCCCCTCTGATCTGCGGATCGCCGTAAATAAAATTATGGACGCTGGGGAAATTTTTGCCATACGGCCCTTTGGTGTGGAAGCGCAACGCCTTTTGCGGCTGGAAAAGGGACATATCATTGTAGGGCAAGACACAGATGGACTTACAAACCCCTATGAGGCGGCAATGCCATGGGCCGTTCACACAAAAAAAGATAAATTTGTCGGCAAACGTAGCCTACAAATTTTAAAGAAAAAAAAGACCAGAACTTTAGTTGGTTTTACGCTTGCCTCGGGGAATGGTGAAACGATACCCGATGAATGTAACCTAGTGATAGATGGTAACGAAATTTGTGGAAGGGTCACAAGTGTATCAGAGAGCGCAACACTTTCATGTGTTATCGGCTTGGCCTATGTCGATGACAAGATCTTGTTGCGAGGCGGAAATATTTATATCCGCATAAATGGAGGGGTATTAGTCGAAGCCAAAGTCGTACCATTACCATTCTATGACCCTGAAGGTTTACGACAAGAAAATAGACCAGCGGGGATTAGCGGATGAATTCGGAGCTAACTTTCAGCCGACAGAAGGACTTTGCTTTCCTCCACGTTCGGGGAAGCGGAGCAGCAGCAGATCTTGAACGTATATATGGCGATTTGCCATCCCGCTGGTTCCGGTACAAACTGCTGCCCAAAGGTGGGTTCTTAGCAAGACTTGGTGATCGGGAATTTTATGTCTTTGGACCAGCAGGATCACTGTCAGGAAATTTTAGTTATGGTGTTGGAACCTATGTTTTTAACCGTAGCGATGCAGTCTTTGCTTTTGACGGAGAGGGATACCCGGAGTTTCTACGTGAACTCTGTGCCTACGATTTCGAGACCAGTGAGCCGGACGACTTTATTTTGGCAAACCTGGCAGGTGTGTCCTGTTGGTTCAGGGTACCGCCAAAACATTCCACACAGGTTCTTGTAGGCTGTGAACCTAGCTACGAGCATTATATGAACAAAACATTGACCGAAGTTCTCAGAGAATTTCTTTCCGCACTCAAACGAAAGGAAGAGACATGAAACTCTCCGAAGCAAAAAAATTTCTCAGTGAAAACAAAATTAAATTTATCCTGGCCCAATTTGTTGACATTCATGGCGTTGCCAAAACCAAGGCGGTGCCAGCGGGCCATCTAGAAGATATCGTTAACGATGGCGCCGGTTTTGCCGGTTTTGCCGTTTGGGGTTTGGCACAGGAACCACATTCGCCTGATTTCATGGCTAAGGCAGACCTCAACACGTTGTCGTTAGTACCCTGGCAACCCGGTTTTGCTCGGGTAGTCTGCGTTGGTCACGTTAATGAAGTACCTTATGAATATGACAGCCGTTATATTCTTCAAAGGCAGATTTCCCGCCTGACCGAGCGACGCTGGACTATGTACACAGGTGTTGAACCAGAAATGTCTCTGCTGAAAAAAGAAGATGGTGGCCGTATCGTGGTTGCCGATGAGACCGATACCCTCGATAAGCCTTGTTATGACTATAAAGGATTATCGCGTTCGCGTGCCTTTATTGAAAAATTTGTTGGCTCCCTACAGGAAGTAGGCTTCGACGTTTATCAGATTGATCATGAAGACGCGAACGGTCAGTTCGAAATTAACTACACTTATTCTGACGCTTTGACCTCGGCTGACAGGCACGTATTTGTACGCATGGCTGGCAGTGAGATTGCAAATGAACTTGGTTTAATTTGTTCATTCATGGCCAAGGTAGATTCTCACCGCACCGGGAATGGTATGCACCTTCATATTTCTATGTCGGATGGAAATACAGCTAATATATTTCAAGACGATTCCGATGCGCGTGGGATGGGCCTCTCGGATATCGGGTATCATTTCCTAGGTGGTATCCTACACCATGCTAAAGCTCTGTGCGCACTTGCCGCTCCAACCGTCAATTCATACAAACGTTTAGTCATTGGAGAATCTATTTCGGGTGCGACTTGGGCCCCGGCATTTATTTCCTATGGTGACAATAATCGTTCGGCGCTTGTGCGCGTACCCTATGGCCGGTTAGAACTCCGCTTGGCTGATGGTGGTTGTAATCCTTATCTGGTCACAGCGGCATTGATCGCTGCCGGCCTGGATGGTGTGGACAATAAGCGGGACCCAGGGGAGCCACTTAACGTCAATCATTACACCGCTGACCTTACCTCAATGGATATCGATATTTTGCCTCAAAGTCTTGACCGAGCCCTCGACGCATTAGAAAAAGACACGTTGTTTGCGGAAACACTCGGACAAGGGATTATCGATGAATTTGTTCGGATAAAGCGTATGGAATGGACAGATTACATGCGTCATGTTTCAGATTGGGAAGTTGACCGGTATCTTGAGTTTTTTTGAGCTGGGGAGACTAAGTATGTGTGGAATTGTCGGTTTATATCTTAAAAACCCATCACTCGAAGACCGTCTTGGAGAGCTTTTTTCGCCGATGCTTATAGAGATGACCGACCGTGGTCCAGATAGCGCCGGTTTTGCCATTTATGGAGACGAAGTTGCTGACGGGTACGTTAAGCTATCGCTACAACACACTAACGACAGATTTCCGTGGGCGGATCTTGCTACTTGGCTAACAGATGAATTAGGTGAAGAGGCTGACCTATCCGAGCATGCGACAGCCGCCGTGATCCGGGTGAAGGCTACCGAATCTGCAGTCCGAGATTTACTCGAAGAAAATTATTCCGATTTACGGATTATGAGTATCGGACGGGGCATAGAGATTCGGAAGGAAATAGGGCTGCCTCAGGTGGTATCTGATCGGTTTGGCCTTCCAGATATGAAGGGCACCCATATAATTGGGCATACGAGAATGGCGACCGAAAGCGCCGTGACCACGGAAGGTTCACATCCGTTTTCAACGGGAATGGATTTATGTTTGGTACATAATGGGTCACTTTCCAATCACAACCGATTAAGGTCCTGGCTAAAACGCCAAGATATTAAGTTTAAAACCGATAACGACACGGAGGTTGCGGCTGGGTATTTAAGCTGGCGTTTGCGCGAGGGAGCGACCCTGCAGGAAGCGCTAGAAACGGCTTTGTGTGATTTTGACGGTTTTTACACATTTGCCGTCGGCACGCGGGAGGGGTTTGCAGTGCTACGTGATCCGATCGCCTGCAAACAGGCGGTCATGGCAGAAACGGTTGATTATGTGGCAATGGCGACTGAATTTAGGTCGCTCGCTGGGTTGCCTGGGATAGCAAATGCCCGTATCTGGGAACCCGAGCCCGGACAGGTTTACAGCTGGGGCCGCAAGGCTGCACGAACCAACAAAGGTACTTAGAAATGAATACCGTTGATTTACAAAAACAAAGTGTCAGGGATTTGAACCATGCACTTCATCAATTGCCCGAGGGTAACGAAAATGTTGGCTGGGAGATTCTGAATCCTGGCGGGAAACATAATATCGCTTGCGGACTTGATCGGGAATTAAATATACGGGTTGATGGGCATGCCGGCTATTACTGTGCCGGCATGAATAAGCGAGCAGATGTTACCGTTACGGGTAATGTTGGCGTCGGTGTGGCAGAGAACATGATGTCTGGTAGTGTGTTTGTTAAGGGAAATGCCGGTCAATCAGCCGGGGCGACAGCGCATGGGGGACTTCTGGTGATTGACGGCGATGCGGCTGCCCGCTGCGGTATTTCTATGAAAGGTATAGATATCGTGGTTAAAGGGTCGATCGGGCATATGGGCGCTTTTATGGGGCAGGCGGGCCGAATGGTGGTCTGCGGTAATGCCGGAGATGCGCTAGGGGATTCGCTATATGAGGCACGCATATACGTTAAAGGGAGTGTTGCCTCACTTGGCGCTGACTGCGTTAAGAAGGAAATGCGTGGCGAACATATCCACGAATTAAAGGAACTCCTCCAGGCTACCGGTCTAAATGAAAGTGCCTCTGAGTTTACGCGTTACGGTTCTAAGCGGAATCTTTATAATTTCGAAGTCGGTAACGCGTTGGCGTATTAGGAAAGGTACCTACAATGACCAACCAGAAGCCAGGAATACGAGAATCCAGCCTTTTTAATCGTGACGTTATTCATGAGATCCAACGTGCGGCCGAAACAGGTATTTATGATATTCGTGGCTTCGGCGCCAAGCGCCAACTCCCACACTTCGACGACCTCCTTTTCCTCGGGGCGAGCGTCTCCCGCTATCCTCTGGAAGGTTACCGTGAACGCTGTGACACCAGTGTAAGCCTTGGTACAATGAACGCCAAAATGCCTATCGAAATCGATATCCCGATTACCATAGCAGGGATGAGCTTCGGAGCCCTATCCGCGAATGCTAAGGAGGCGCTTGGCCGCGGCGCATCGGAGGTCGGTACTACTACCACTACCGGCGACGGCGGCATGACTTCCGAAGAGCGTCGTCATTCAAAGAAGCTTGTCTATCAATATTTGCCGTCGCGCTACGGTATGAACCCGGACGACCTCCGGAAAGCTGATGCAATCGAGGTGGTCATAGGCCAAGGGGCAAAGCCAGGCGGTGGCGGCATGTTGCTAGGACAAAAAATTACTGACCGTGTGGCAGATATGCGCACTTTGCCGGTTGGGATTGATCAGCGGAGTGCCTGCCGTCACCCCGATTGGACCGGTCCTGATGATCTAGCAATAAAAATAATTGAATTGCGCGAGGTGACAGATTGGCGCGTGCCAATATTCGTAAAAATTGGTGCAAC
>Ga0310344_10003656_pt1 | contig 11417 bp, 7 predicted proteins | sample HC15DNA20200_MG_FD_203801 | JGI IMG/M metagenome (GOLD analysis project Ga0310344, IMG submission 203801) | Marine microbial communities from station ALOHA, North Pacific Subtropical Gyre - HC15-DNA-20-200_MG | ecosystem: Environmental > Aquatic > Marine > Oceanic | place: Pacific Ocean: North... | reverse complement strand
GCACTTTTACTGACATTGTCGTGTGGGGAGATGACGGGGGGGTTTATACGAAGAAGACACCCTCTACTCCGGCAGATTATTCACACGGAATAATCAACGGCCTCTTCGAGGTTCTTCATGAACACGATATCACACCGGAGCAGATAGATGACATCGTTCATGCCACGACCGTCGCCACAAATGCAATTCTTGAAAATAAGGGTGCCAAAACTGGCCTGATCACTACAGCCGGGTTCCGTGACGTTCTTGAGTTCAGGCGCATTCGTATTCCGGTGATGTATGACCTGACGTGGGAAAAACCGAAAGCACTAGTGCCACGGCGACTTCGGCTAGAGGTTATTGAGCGTCTAGCACCAGATGGCTCAGTGTGGCGAGCTCTCGACGATCAATCAGTAAGAGAAGCAGCTAAACGACTCTCCTTGGCCAAAGTCGAATCTGTCGCTATCTGCTTACTGCATTCGTACGTCAATCCGACGCATGAACTTCGTGTTGCTGAACTAGTAAAAAGTATTCTCCCCCCCTCAACCTACATCACCTGTTCACACCAGATCATGTCTCAGGTTCGAGAATACGAACGTACCAGTACGACTGTAGTAAATGCACTTCTTGGGCCTATCATTGATCGATACCTAAATAAGCTAAATTCAAGTCTAGCTAACCAAGGAGTAATGCGACCGGTACAGGTTATGCAATCGGGTGGGGGACAGATGAGTATGTCGGCAGCGCGAGAAAAACCCGCATACATTATTGAGTCTGGGCCTGCAGCGGGAGTAATCGCGGCCGCCACCATCGCTAGAAAACAACAATTAGAGCGGGCGATTACGCTGGACATGGGCGGAACAACCGCCAAACTCGCTCTTGTCCTGGATGGCAAACCGGAGAAAACCGAAGATTATGAGGTAGGCGCGGGAATCAACTTATCGAGTAAATTGGTGACAGGAGCGGGGTACTCGGTAAAGCTACCTTTTATCGATATCTCAGAAATTGGTGCAGGCGGTGGCAGTATCGCTTGGTTTGATAAAGGTGGGGCACTACAAGTCGGTCCTCAAAGCGCCGCCTCTTACCCAGGCCCTGTCTGCTATGACCTTGGCGGTTTAGAAGCAACATTCACCGATGCAACCTTAGCCCTTGGTTATTTGAGTCCGGATTCACTTGCCGGAGGAACACTGAAACTTAATCCCGAGAAAGCCCGCTGGGCGATCCGTGAACAGATTTGTGGTCAACTCAACAACACTGAGATAGAAGCGGCACATTCTATATACAGAATTGCCGTGTCGAATATGATCCGAGCCGTTAAGACAGTCTCTACTTACCGAGGACACGATCCGCGAGACTGTTCACTGATCGCTTTCGGGGGTAATGGACCCATCGTTGCACTCGCGATTGCTGAGGACCTAGACATAAAGCGAGTCGTTATCCCACCGAACTCGGGACTATTAAGCGCATTTGGATTGTTATGGGCTGACCCAGAACGAGAGGTCGCTCGAGCATTCTTTGGTACGCTTGAGAACCTGACGACGAGCTCCATTCAGACAGCACTCGCTACACTGGTCGATGATATCGCCACAGTATTGACCGAAGATGGATACACCTTCGAGTCGATTTCATTCCAACGGCAACTAGATATGCGCTATTCGGGCCAAGCCTTTGAGTTATCCGTGCCAGTCAATGAGATCATTGGCGAAACGCTACATATAGAAAGGGCTTTTCATCATCGTCATCGAGAGGTCTACGGACACAGTCTAGATACTCACCCTGTCGAACTGGTGAATATTCGAGTCATTGCTACCGTTCGCCGCTCGCGTGAAACAGAACCCCTTTCATTCGGCGCGTGCCATGTTCAATCAAACGAATTTCAGGCTCTCGAGCGTATCGCATATTTTGGACCGAAATTCGGGACTTTAACTACACCGGTCATTACTCGTAATAATCTGCATGAAAAACCTCAAAAGGGCCCATTTATCATCGAGGAATATGACGCTACTTGTGTCATCCCTCCAAATTGCACCGCACAACTTGACGAGACAGACAGTGTCATCATCAACCGCTCCGAATGACTGATAAACCGATCGATCCCGTAACCCTAGAGGTTATCAAGAACGCTCTGACATCTGTCGCAGATGAGCTTGCTCTGATCATCATGCGGACCGCGTACTCCAACATCGTTCGGGACGCTTTTGATTTCTCTACTTCGGTCTGTGATCACCAAGGTAAGGTAATAGCGCAAAGCCTAACAAATCCGAATCATTTGGGCGCATTCCCAGACGCTATGGGTGCTCTTATTGATAAATATGGCGCAAATACCGAAGAAGGCGATGTTTTTCTTTTCAATGAACCCTATGGGGCCGGAGGTGTACATCTTCCCGACTTCTATGTCGTTAAACCTGTCTTTGTAAATGGTCAGGTCGAAGCCTACGTAATAACCCTAGCTCATCAATGTGATGTAGGCGGTATTGCTCCGGGCGGCATGGCGGTTTATGCCACCGAAATCTTTCAAGAAGGATTGCGACTCCCAATATTGAAACTATATGAGGCGGGAGAACCGAATCAAGCAATCTTCGACATTATCGAACAGAACGTCCGCCTTCCCCACTGGGTCCTGGGCGACATCGGCTCTCAAATAGCAGCCTGCAGCAAAGCTGAACAAACAATGTGTCACCTAATCCAACGATATGGCGCTACACAATTCAGGCATTACACCAGCGCGCTACATGATTACGCAGAAAAACTTATGCGTGCCGAGATCTCAGAAATGCCTGATGGCACCTATCGCTATCAGGATTTTGTCGACGGCCTTGGAGAGGATCCTGAGGCTATCTGTTTAAACGCTTCACTCACTATAAAAGGGGATCACATCAGCATTGACTGGAGCGGAACTTCACCTCAGGTGAAAGCGGCTATCAACGGGCCAATGCCCGCAACACGCTCTGCCTCATATACTGCTGTCCGCCTAGCCATCTCGGCTCCAATTCCCAACTGTGAAGGCTTTATGCGTGCTATCACTGTGACAGCACCGAAGGGATCAATCGTCAACCCTCATGAACCAGCCGCCTGTGGCGCCAGGGGCATCTTGATGTTTCGAATGGTCGATACATTACTCGGCGCATTCGCACAGGCCCTACCCCTGAAGATACCAGCCGCCACCGAGGGGGGCTCACACAACCCACATATCGCCGGGAGACATCGCAACAACAAAGCTTTTCACATATCTGGCGGACTGCTCGGTAGTTGGGGCGGCAGTCATGACCGCGACGGCCTCGACGGCGTTAGCAACTACGCAGCCAATTTGGGCAATGCGCCGATTGAACTGCTGGAGGCTAACGAACCGGTAGAAATAACCCACTATGCGTTAGTCCAGAATTCCGGTGGGCCAGGACGGTCAAGGGGCGGTCTTGCACTCACGCGCGGATACCGTCTACTCGCAGATGAGGCCGTTCTAATAATCCGAACTGACCGCCGCACGCATCGTCCTTATGGACTAGCAGAAGGATTCGCAGGGACGCCTTCCTGGAACGTGATCAACCGGCCCAATGATCAGTTATTACTTCCTCAATGCCCAATGGAGAGCACCCATATGGAGCGGGACGATGAATTCTTGCATGTCCATGCAGGGGGTGGAGGATTTGGTAACCCACTGGAAAGACACGTTAACAGTGTTCTTGAGGACGTAAGAGACGAATACTTTACCGCCGCTTATGCAAGGGATGTATACGGAGTAGTGATTGATCAAGATGCTGTAGATTTAGAGGCAACCATAGCGCTTCGTAGTCAACTTCAACTCAAGCCGCGTAATGATCGATCATATCTTGAACATTTCTACAACACGATTGATTTACCCATGCCCCCACTCGACGATGACAGCCCCTCATAATCTAATAATTCTTCTATGCGCCTCTCAAAGACAACAACAACTTTAACAACATCGCAATCATTGTCTATGCTGGCCCACGTCGAGGCGTTGAGGTCCTCTGGAAAAGAGATAATCAATTTCGGTTCGCGACCTGACTCACCCACACACGCAAAGAATGCTGTAGCAGAATTCCTTGATTCAGGGGCCGGGCCCCAATATACGCCCTCACGCGGACTACCCGCACTGCGAGAAGCAATTGCAAAAAAAGTGAGGGATCAGAACGCACTAACCATAGACCCCGATCAAGAGTTGGTTGTAGCCGTTGGCGCGAAGCAAGGAGTATATGCTGCCCTGCTCGCATTAGTTGATGCCGGTGATGAGGTATTAATCGAAGATCCGGGTTGGCTCGGCTTTGCCGCTATTGTGAAGCTTGCTGGTGCGACGCCAATCCCTATACCCGTGTACGAGAGAAACGAGTTCCACATCAACGTTGAGGATATTCGGAGCCGTGTTACATCAAAGACACGCGCTCTACTTCTTTGTAACCCGCACAACCCCACCGGGGCCGTATTAAACAGCTCAGAACTTGCTGCGATTGGAAACCTTGCCCATGAACATGATTTCGTCATCGTGGTAGACGAAGCTTACGACAGTCTTGTCTATGACAACCAGACTCATGTAAGTCTCGCAACGCTAGATGGAATGCGGGAACGAACTATCACGGTGCAAACATGCAGTAAGGTCTACAACATGGGTGGATGGCGTGTAGGTTGGATTATGGGACCAGCCGATACCATGAACCGCATAGAAGCCATCCAATCGACCGCTATTAGTTGTCCGACTTCATTCGCCCAAGCCGGTGTCGCAGCAGCGCTCAATGGATCCATCGGAATGGGAGATGAACCCATAGATCAACTTCTCATTCGACTGGCGAGACATCGGGACAGATTGGTTAGCGGACTTCGGCAAATACCAGGCATTAGTTGCGTGCAAGCCAGTGGGGGCTTCTTCGTGTTTCCTAATTTATCAAGCTTCGCTATGAGCTCATCCGATCTAAGCGAACACCTGCTAAATGACGCAGGTATTGTGACAGTGCCCGGCGATGCATTCGGGGATCATGGACAAGGACATTTACGCATGCTCTTCACTGCCCCAGAGAAAGACATAAGTCGAGGCTTAGACCTGTTAACCACTAGCCTTGCTAAGCTGCCACACAACTGATTTGCGACGAATGACGGGGCCACGAATACTCAGCAATAGAAGTTTTCGAACGACACGAACGTCAATACAGGTTCCCACTTCACAAAAGATGGCAGGCCGCTGTATGTCCTTCAGCGACAGTCGTATTCTTTGGGGCAATTTCGTGGCAACGCTGCATAGCAGCCGGGCAACGAGGTGCAAAAGAGCATCCTTCACCGAGAACCTCAGAAGTCCCAGCAAGCGTTTTTTCTTGTCGTCCGCGCCCTGCTAATCCCCGAGGAACTGCTCCGATTAACGCCTGGGTGTACGGATGAGCCGCATGTTTCATCACGCTTTCCGAGTCTCCAGACTCCACCATTTCCCCCGCATACATCACCAACACCCTGTCGCAGAGAAAATTGACCAGGGCCAGATCATGGGAGATCAAAATCATGGTCAAGCCGCGCTTCTCTCGCAGCGCCTGAAAAACATTAATGATCTGTGCCTGCAGTGAAACGTCGAGGGAAGATACTGGCTCATCTGCGACAATAAATTCCGGCTCCATCGCCATTGCCCGCGCTATGCCTATCCTCTGTCTCTGTCCACCAGACAGCTCGTGCGGATAACGACTCAATACGTCCGCTCCCAAGCCTGTAGTACGCAGTAACTCGATAGCTTTGTCCTCGAGATCGGATGTCTTCCCATACCGCGCCCGGAGTGCCTCCTTGAGCGTGCGCCTAACCACCTTACGTGGGTTTAGCGCGGAGTGACTGTCCTGAAACACCATCTGCACCTGTCGCCGAAACGAAGTCAACTCGGCACCATCCAGTTCAGTGATTTCTTGACCGCGATAACGAATCGTCCCCCGAGTCTTATTGAGAAGACGCAAGAGCATGAGTGCCGACGTTGACTTGCCACACCCACTTTCACCCACAAGCCCAACGACTTCGCCACGGTGTATCCTAAAATTGAGGTCATTAACAGCGCGCATTACGGGCGTTGATCCGGTAATACGACTTAGCAGACTACCCCCGACAGGGAAATCTTTGGTAAGACTCTTAACCTCAAGCAATAGCTGATCATTCACAGTCGTGGGTTCCAACAGGAAAATCGCCTTTGCGCTTCAAAACTCTCTTCCGGATATTCAACGTGACAACGCTCAACCGCACTTGGACAACGAGGGCTAAACCGACATCCCGGATTTGTGGTTCCAATGGTAGGAGGCATTCCTTTAATAACGGTTAACTCTCTATTTCGTGAATCTTCAAGACGTGGCACACAATCGATCAGCATTCGTGTATAGGGATGCCGAGGTGCTTGAAAGAGATCAGTGACCTTGCCTTCTTCTACAACATTTCCGGCATACATCACGATCGCCCGATCGCACAACTCGGCCATCAAATCGAGATTATGTGTAATGTAGAGAAGTGTTAAATCAAGTTCCGACCGCAACTTATGAAAAAGATCGACTATCTGCGCCTGAATGGTGACGTCGAGCGCAGTCGTCGGTTCATCAGCAATTAATAACTTGGGATTGCACGCGAGTGCAATCCCTATCAACGCACGTTGCCTCATGCCCCCGGATAATTCATGAGGATATGAACGCATCACCCGAGCGGGATTAGGTAAACCCACCAAGTCAAGCACCTCCAACGCTCTCGTCCTCGCCTGCTGCACTGTAGTAGACGTATGGGTTCGAATCACATTCAACAACTGTCTCCCAATCCTCAGGGCAGGATTAAAGGCCGTGAGGGGATCCTGGAAGACCATCGAGAGATCGCGGCCACGCAACCTGCGCATATTCGCTTCATCAATACTTAAGATGTCTTCGCCTGCAAATTTAACCGATCCTCCCGTGATTCTCCCAGTGCTAGGAATTAGTCTCAGAATTGCAAGCGCGGTAACACTTTTTCCGGAGCCCGATTCACCGAGTACTCCAACCGCATCGCCAGTGTTTATTTCAAAGCTAACACCGCGAACTGCTTCAGCCATTACATTTCCAACAGGAAATGCAACTTTCAGGTTATTGACTTCAAGAAGTCTAGCGCCCATCAGTCAAGTCTTGGCCCGGTGTAGTGTCGTGGATCGAGTATGTCGCGCAGCGCGTCGCCAAGCAGATTCAACCCAATGACGGTTAAAGAAATAGCCAGTCCTGGAAAGAAGAGTAACCACCATTCACCACTAAATATAAATTTTCTTGCCTCAGACAACATAACACCCCAACTTGCATCGGGAGGTTGAACACCCAGACCGACAAAACTCAAACCTGCCTCAGCCAAAACACCGCCAGCCGTCAGTAGCGTTCCCCATACAATAACCACCGACAGACAGTTAGGGAGAATGTCACTCACAATCAACGTGAAATCCCTAACACCTTGGATGCGACGCGCGCGGATATAGTCCGATGTCGCCTCTGCTGCCGCAACAGCAAAAACAACGCGTGCTAATCCCGGTATATATAAGAAACCCAAAACAACAACAATCTTGATTTCATTCGTGATTGTAAAAGGACCCATCGCTATCGGCTTTACACCGAGAACTCCAACCACGGCTATAGCGACAATAAGCAACGGTACCGCAGCAATAATCTCTACGATGCGCATCAAAATCGTTTCCAACATCGTGCCGCGATAAAATCCTGCCAAAAGCCCGACAGCAAACCCGCCCGGCAACCCAATCAACACCGCCAGAATGCCAACTTGTAAAGACGGACGGGCTCCCCAGATCAGGCGACTAAAGACATCCCTTCCTGTAAGGTCTGTCCCCATCCAGTGGGACCAACTCGGCGGCTGCAAGCGGTTCAGCATATCAACTTGGGTGGGTTCGTAAGGCGCTATCCAAGGTGCGAATATGGCCATTAACGCAAGGACACTTACCAGGCAGAACCCAAAGAGGCCCGTACGACTTGCGCCGATGGAATGAAGCAGTAACAGATACCGGCGCGGAATACCCCAGTTTTGCATTACTTACTTTTCCTCAACTTGGGATTTAACGCGAGATTCGCTAGATCCGCCGCTAAATTAGCCAAAATGAAAATGCTGGTTATCACCAAAACGGTCACTTGGATCATCGGATAATCCAATTCATGGATAGCATTTAGCAGAGCCAACGACAAGCCGGCTATTCCAAACACGTATTCAATAAACAAGGCATGCGCAAAACTAAAGCCAAAACTCATTGCTCCAACATTCACTACCGGCGGTAACGCATTTTTCAGGGCATATAGCCACACCTGCCAAGGCGGCAAGCCCATTGCCCTTGCGGTACGCACATAATCCTGTGACAGCGCTTCCAGCATACTCGAGCGGGTATACCGACTCAGAACCGCCATGTAATGCAATCCTAGTGTGACGACGGGCAATACCAATGCTGCGAGATGTGGACCTAATCCGCTGGATAGAGGAACGAATCCGCCAGCGGGAAGCCAACCCAAGCCCACAGCCACAAAGGCGACCAACATTAAGCCTACCCAATAATCAGGGACAGAGATGCCAGTTATCGCAATAACTCTTGCAATATGGTCAACCCAGCTTCCGGGTTTCAGCGCCGAAATAATGCCCAAAGGTAACCCCAAAGCCACCGCGAGCAAGAAACTTAACCCTACCCACTCGACTGTGATCGGGATCGCATCAGCCAGTTCACCTGCTAGATCTCTTTCGGTGATAACGGATTCACCAAGATCTCCACTCAGCGTATTCAGGAGCCAAATTTTGTATTGCGTGATAACCGGTAGATGCAAATTGTGATCTCGCTCCCACTCCAAGATCTCCTCTTCTGGAGTATCCGGGTCAAGAACAACACTGGCAGGTGACCCAGGTACAACGTGCGTTAGACAAAAAACAAGAAAGCTAATAAGAAACAGCGCAAGAACAGAAAAGGCTGCCCGGCGTACGTACTCCCACATAGCCAGGCAGCCTCTTCTTTAACGCTTTGCTACTCTATTTAAAGCTACGCTATATCTAAATCTCTAGAGCGCATGGTTACACAAATATTGACATCAAACCCCTTGAGGTCCTCACGCCACAAGTTAGCAGACACCGCTCCACCTATGGCGATCGCCGCACAGTGTTCGGCGATGATCCATTGCAAATGCTCGACATGCTTCCTCTCTTCTTCCGGAGTTCGAGCTGCCCACGCTTTTAATACGGTCTCGTCATACTCTTTAGCCGCTTCCGGATAAGCCGGTGCAAAATTCTTAGCCTTAGCGATTCTGCGATCTGATTTCATCGAGCCCGCAAGGCCATAGACATTCGACGGCGGATTCATGAACACATGCAAGTTGTTCGTCTTATCTGGCCCAAAGGCATTCTTGAAATACGCCCGCATCTTCAACGTCTGGATACGCACGTTAATGCCAATTTCGGCGAGCTGACTCTGCACCAACAACGCTGCGTCAGTCGCATTCAAGATATATGGCACCGCAGGTATGACTAGGTCCAAATTAGCACCCTTCGGATACTTTGACTTAGCCAGATAGTCTTTGGCCATGTCCAGATCGTAGTTAGTCAGCTTATCCGCATCCCAGTTATAGGGCCTGCCATCGCGCGGACCACCGTACGAATAAGCAGCGTACGGTACGAACTGTCCGTGAAACAGTTCGGCAACCTCCTCCCGGTTAATTGCCTTGGATACTGCAAAACGGAAATTGATGTCATCCATCGGGGGCTTTGCCAAATTGCTAGTCAACATCATCAAACCATAGGACGGTTTAGTGCCACCTGTAATACCAGGCATGTCCTTTAACCGAACAAACTCACGAGGTGGTGGAGCAGTGATCGCTTGTGCCTGATTAGTTAGCAGATAAGCGACACGCACTGCATCCTCCGGCACAATCTTGAAAACAAGACGATCCCACTTGGGTGAATCCTTACGCCAGTAATTAGGGTTTCGTTTAAATTCAACGTAATCGTTTGACTTAAAGTCAACGAAAATACCCGGACCCGTGCCCAAACCGACAGGTGCTTTCTTGATCGCATTCGCACCTTTGGGATCTCCAGGTTGACCAGGCTCTCTGGAGCCTTTCGGCCAGATACCCATGTACTTGGACATCATTGGAAATAGCTCGCTGTATGGATGGTGCATTTCGAAACGCACTCGACTCGGGCTTTCGATCACCACCTCCTTAATCGGAGTCCACAATGAACGGCGACGAATTTTATATTTCTTGTCACGAACCGTGTCATAGCTGTACTTAACATCTTCAGCGGTAAACTTTTGACCATTATGAAAATACACATCATCACGGAGGTTGAACCAATAAGTCATGCCATCGTCCGACACTTTCCAATCAGTAGCGAGCGCTGGTTGAATCTTTCCGTTGGTATCAACCTCACATAAATTCTCAAATACCACCTGAGCACACGCCATGGCGTCATGGTTACTTTGATGCGCTGGATCAAAGTTCGACGGATTATTTGGTAGCGCTAGGGTCAGTGTTTTGTTCGCACCCAACGCGATCCCTGGAGTGAACCAAGGCAGCACCGACGCGCCAGCTAAGGACGCGCTCTTTTTTAGAAATCCTCGACGGTCTTCCCTCTTCGTTGATTTGTCTTTCACGTAATTCTCCTCCTGTAGTAACCACTAAAAGATCAACGAGCACCTACAAATTCCACACAATAAACATACTTAATAGGGGCCCAAAAAAAAGTATATCATCAGCATGGCGTACCAAAGCAAAACAATGACAGTTCATATTTAAATTAAGGCAACAGTATTATGGGCGACGTCGAAAAATTTAGTCTCGGAATCGACATCGGCGGAACGTTTACAGATATTGTCGCTCTCGGTACTCAAGGCTCCGTTACCTCAACAAAGGTTTCATCTACGCCTGACGACTATGGTCGTGGCATCTCTAACGGAATCAACGCTCTTTTAAGCGAATCCTCGATAAAACCCGCCACCATTGAAAATGTTGTGCATGCAACTACGGTCGCGACCAACGCTATCTTGGAAAACAAAGGTGCCAAGACTGCTTTAATCACTACTGAAGGTTTTAGAGATGTTCTCGAGCTCCGCCGTATCCGTATCCCTGAAATGTATAACCTGGACTATGAAAAGCCTGCACCACTTGTGCCACGTAAACTTCGGTTGGAAGTAAAAGAACGGCTAGGGCCAAAGGGAGACATTCGAGTTCCGCTAGATGAGAGCAGTGTCCGGGCCGTGGCTACTCGCTTAAAGAATGAACATGTCGAAGCCATCGCCATAGTTCTAATACACGGATATGCAAACCCTGCACACGAGAGACGTGTCGAATCGATCGTCCGCGAATGCGTACCACCCAACATTTATATTTGCTGCTCACACAAAATCTTACCCGAGATACGCGAGTACGAGCGAACAAGCACAACCATAGTTAATGCGCTCCTAGGACCTGTCATGTCAACTTATC
>Ga0310344_10003655_pt1 | contig 11422 bp, 9 predicted proteins | sample HC15DNA20200_MG_FD_203801 | JGI IMG/M metagenome (GOLD analysis project Ga0310344, IMG submission 203801) | Marine microbial communities from station ALOHA, North Pacific Subtropical Gyre - HC15-DNA-20-200_MG | ecosystem: Environmental > Aquatic > Marine > Oceanic | place: Pacific Ocean: North... | reverse complement strand
TGAAGAACTTCCAATTGATGATAGGCTAAAAGGGCATAAGTTTCTAACGGATTAATAAACTTGCCACCGTCACTTATGATTCCTATCCGGTCTGCGTCACCATCTATAGCTAGTCCAATGTCTGCGGTCTCATCCGATACTTCTTCGATTAATTTGGATAAGTTGCGTTCGATTGGTTCTGGCTGATCCATGCCAGGGAAATCAGGATTTGGATCTGACCTTATTTCTCTCACACGGGTTGATCCTCCTGAAAGTAATTTAGAAAAATAGCCCCCGCCGGCACCATGCATGGAATCTACTATTAGATCCAATCCTGCATCCCGTATGGATTGTAGATCGACAAGGGTTGCTATGTGTCCCAAATAAGCTGGTTCAGGGTCAACATATTCCAAAAGTCCAGTTCGTTCTGCTTCTTGAATAGTGATTGTTTTAACGCTAGTTTCTGTTGATGCTTCAGATATAAATCCTTCTAGTTGCGCAACGATTTCTGGAGTTGCACTTCCTCCATAATCTGGCTTGTATTTAAATCCGTTCCAGATCTTGGGATTGTGACTGGCAGTAATTATGACTGCCCCACCTGCATCTTTGGATACCATGTTGTAAGATGCTGTAGGCGTCGGGCATGGTCTGTCGCACAACAAAGTGGGGATACCATTTGCTGTACTAACTTCTGCAACCGTTTCCGCGAATTCCCTGGAAAGAAATCTGGTGTCGTATCCAATTAGCAAACCTCTGTGGGCTTGTCCTTGGGATTTTAAATAGGACGATGTGCCCGATGCACAATAACTTAGATTCTGGAAGGTATAGGTATCGGCCATAATTCCGCGCCAACCATCCGTGCCAAACTTTATGGACATATTGCTCCTCGCAAAAATATCGACCGCGTCTCGTTACACAGTACTATATATCTCATAGGAAACCATGTTAAGTCTATCAAACTGAACGTCCGGTTTTATCAAGCCTTTGACTGGCCGCTGTGTAGGTGTTGCCTTGTTAGGTGGGACTGATGATTACAAAGTATTATCATTTTCCAAAAGCAGCACGTTTTAATGACGCTGCTTTGTCAGTTTGTTCCCAAGGAAACAAGAAGTCTTTACGGCCGAAATGACCGTATGCAGCAGTTTTCTTGTATATGGGTTCACGTAGATTGAGCTCTGCAATAATAGCCCCAGGTCTTAGATCGAAATGTTCGTGGATAAGCTCTTCTATCCTCGCGTCCGAAACCTTACTAGTCCCGAAGGTCTCTATTGAAATAGAGATTGGGGCAGCGACTCCAATCGCATAGGAAACTTGAAGTTCGCATCTGTCAGCCAATCCCGCGGCGACGATGTTTTTTGCCACGTATCTCGCAGCATACGCTGCCGATCGATCCACTTTGGTTGGATCTTTACCCGAGAAAGCACCACCACCATGTCTTGCAAATCCCCCATAGGTGTCTACTAGGATCTTTCTTCCTGTTAGACCAGTGTCTCCCACTGGACCTCCAGTCACAAATCTCCCGGAAGGATTAATGACGAAGCGCGTTTCACTATCTAAATATTTCGACGGAATGACTTCCTTGGCCACTTGAGCTATAAGGCTTTCTTCAATAATCGTTTGACTCACATCTGGATCATGCTGTGTACTCAAAACAACAGTGTGGACACGTTTGGGAATTCCATATTCGTATTCGACAGTAACCTGTGACTTGCCGTCAGGACGCATCCAAGGGAGACTTCCTTCTTTGCGAAGAACAGACATACGTTGGCATAGTTCGTGAGATAATGCGATCGGTAGGGGCATGTATTCTGGTGTTTCATTGCAAGCGAATCCAACCATCATGCCTTGATCGCCAGCGCCAAGAGTATCGACTTCAGCCGTATTCCCGTCGTTAGCTCGCACTTCTAGTGAATTGGTCACTCCATGTGAGATATCACTAGATTGTTCGTGTACAGATACCGATACCCCGCAGGCCTGATAGTCAAATCCGTATGCTGGATTGTCGTAGCCTGCTCCTCTGATCGTATCTCGAACTATTTGAGGAATATCTACGCTAGTAGTAGTCGTGATTTCTCCCATGACAACGACTAGGCCAGTGGTTGTGCATGTCTCACAGGCCACTCGTGCAGTGGGGTCTTGTGAAAGTATGGCGTCCAAAATAGCATCAGACACTTGATCGCAAAGTTTGTCAGGGTGCCCTTCTGTAACTGATTCTGATGTGAATAGATACGAGGGCGACTCGGTGAACGTATGGCTCATTGATTAAACTCCTTACTCGTGCAGGCGAATTATAGTTCTTGCTTTGTCTAATTTCTCAGAATCATGTTCCCACATTCCAACTGGACAGATATTTTTCTTGTTCTGCAGTTAGCTCATCTATTTCTATTCCCATGGCAGATAATTTTAGGCGTCCAACTTCATCATCAATATCTCTGGGGACGGTATATACTTCTGGGGATAAATTGTGAGCTGTTTGTGCCATATATTCAGCGGATAAGGCCTGATTCGCAAAACTCATGTCCATTACCGCAGAGGGGTGTCCTTCTGCCGCTGCCAAATTTATTAGCCGTCCTTCTCCAAGCAAGTATAATTTTCTTCCATCTCCTAGTAAATACTCCTCAACATACTCGCGAGCTTCTTGCTTTGCGTCGCTTAATTGTTCAAGTGCATCAATATCTATTTCCACGTTGAAGTGTCCACTATTCGCTATAATAGCCCCGCTTTTCATCACTTCCATGTGCTCTTTAGCGACTGCCTTCATACCACCAGTAAGCGTTATGAAAATGTCCCCAATACTAGAAGCTTCTAGCATTGGCATTACGCGATAACCATCCATAGCGGCTTCCAATCCTCGTATGGGGTTGACTTCAGTAACTATGACGTCAGCTCCCATACCTTTAGCCCTCATAGCAACTCCACGCCCACACCATCCGTACCCTACAATGACGACTTTCTTTCCAGACCATAACACGTTTGTTGCTCTTGTAATTCCGTCTAGGGTGCTCTGTCCGGTTCCATATCGATTGTCGAAGAAATGCTTAGTGTCTGCGTCATTGACTGCAATTATGGGATATTTAAGGCGGCCCTCTTCTGCAAGACTTTTAAGACGTATGACTCCTGTTGTGGTTTCTTCCGTTCCCCCTATAACGTTGGCTAATCCATCTGTTCTCGTTGAATGTAAAATTGCCACGACATCCGCGCCATCATCCATAGTCATATTCGGTTTAAGATCAATAGCAGAATTTATGTGGCGATAGTATGTTTCGTTATCCTCGCCCTTAATAGCAAATGTTGCAACGCCATATTCTTTAGCTAGGGCGGCGGCGACATCATCTTGAGTGCTCAAGGGGTTGCTAGCGCAAAGCGCGACGTCCGCTCCCCCGTCTCTCAGAGTAAGCATCAAATTGGCGGTCTCTGTTGTAACATGGAGACAGGCTGCTATCTTCAGGCCTTCCAGGGGTTTTTCCTTGAGGAATCTCTTTCTGATTTGCCTTAATACTGGCATTTCTCTTTCAGCCCACGTAATCCTTTTCACTCCTTCATGGGCTAAAGAAGTATCTAGAACGTCACTAATTTTAGAGTTAGCAGTCAATTTCCCCTCCCTTTGTCTGTCGCAAATTTGATCAATTCACTTAGTGTTAGTTGGTGGCACAAATATGTCTTCCCCTGCGAAAAGGTTGTTCCAATTTGGAAGTTCCTTCTCAGGACTGAGTTGTGTGAGTTTAATAAACGAGTCAATACGAGTCCATATTTCTTGACTACTTAGTCCTGATGTTCTTTCCACACCAAATTCTTCAACGCAGAATGATCCCATTACTGAGCCGACTATTATGGCCCGTTTGAAGCCTTCATTTGAAAGATCGTTACTGGAGGCTAGGTACCCCAAAAAACCTCCTGCAAATGAGTCCCCGGCTCCTGTGGGATCCACAACTTGGTCTATAGGGAATGCTGGAGCAGAGAACGTATCGTGGTTGTTGAATAATAAAACACCATTCTCGCCACGTTTTACCACTATAATTTTTGGACCTAGGCTTTGAATATATTTTGCCGCCTTAACTAAATTGTTTTCTTTGGCAAATTCACGGGTCTCACCTTCATCCATAAACACAACGTCAACATTAGCTATGGCATCTTTCAGGAGCTCATTCTTGCTATCTATCCACAAGTTCATAGAGTCTAAAGCCACTAGTCTTGGCCTGGATTCCATTTGGCTGAGAACGTTGATTTGCAACTCGGGGTTTATATTAGCAAGAAAAAGATAAGGGCATCTGCGTTGGGATCCCTTAAGGTTAGGGGAGAAGTTTTCGAATACATTTAATCTTGTATCGAGTGTTGAGCGTGTATTTAAATTTTCTGTGCTGTAGATACCCTCCCATTTGAAGGTATCACCCTGCTTAATTTCTAAATTGGTTAGGTCGATATGTCTAGATTTTAGTATTTGGATATCTTCATTGGTAAAATCCTCACCTACAACAGCTACCATAGATACTTTTGTAAAAAAGCTGCTGGAGATAGAGAAATATGTAGCAGATCCACCCAGAGAATCTTGTCTGATACTTTCTGGAGTGCTAACCGTATCGTAGGCCACAGAACCGACTACGAGTACCGACATTAATCACCTCTCACGAGAGGTGTGTATTTCAATAAGAATTTTAGAGGAATGGATTTATATTCCAGCTCACAGTGGGTTTCAATAGAGAAGTATCTAATTTTCAACTACTTAGTTGCGCCTTTTTCTAATTTGCGTCGCGCTTTAAGCTTCTTAAGATGCGCGCGATGTTTGTTCCATGCAACTCTCTTACGCTTGTTCAAATTTCCACCTCATGTTGGCTAACTAATTTTGGAGACGTCCAGCGCATTAATTGTCATTGCCATAACTAGTTGGTTTTCCCTCATCGATCCATGCCTGTGTACCAGCTTCGATGTTGTAAAGCTTATCATCATCGTAGCCCATCGCAGCAGCCATCTCTGCAGCCAATCCACTGCGGACACCTGCCGCACATATAAACAACAGGTCTTTGTCTCGCGGCAACTCATCAATACGACCGAGTAGATCGTCTACTGTAATGAAGAGAGCGTCTTTAATATGTCCCTCGACATATTCATCGGGTCTGCGAACATCAACGAAGACGCTTTCTGGGTCACCATGTCTCTCGCCGGCTTCTTCTATGCTGATTCTGTAGTAAGGCTCACCAGATTGCTTCGTAGGCATAATCCCCCCTAATTAATGGCTTCTATTCTCACGGCGCTGAAACAGCGCAACATGTGCCAGAATGATAGGTTCCAAATTGTCTTCTCAGCCGGGCTGCAAACCTTTCCTCACCTTTGACTGAGATTCCGTGCTATTTGTCTTCACAGACTCTTTTTTGACAAAAAAAGACTTCTCCACAGGAGAAGTTCTTGTTATCAAGAACACTCTCATCTGTACGAACTAAGCCAGTTCGCCGGATTTGGCACCAATTCCTATTCAATCTCCATTGGATGGTTGCCGGGCATCACGGGGCCGATCCCTCCGCCTCTCTGGATAAGAGCACCCTTATTCAATTTTCTTAAATAATTTTACTTTGTTACCGTAAAACTGTCAATTCAAAAGATAGGCTAATATAGTCGACCAAATTCTGGTAGAGGAGCGCCAATCAGGGGGGCGAGATAGTCTAAGAATGCTTTCGTTACGAAGGCATTCTTAGCGTCTAGGAATTCTGAGGGCATTGTCTTTACTCGTCCTGCTACATCAACTAGCTGGGATAGCCCTGTAGTACATTTATATTCTCTTCCTGATTCTCTTTCTAGGGTGACCATTACACTGGACTCCCCTTCTATAGCATATCGGACGGCTGCTCGTCCTGCCATGTCCGCCTCTTCAGCATCGGCACTTGACAGACAACTCATCATGGATCTTTGGATAGTTCCTGGACTTTCATACCGAGCCCGCAAACCAAATGTTTCAGTAATTTTTTTCGACAAATACAAACCTGGGCTGCTGAAGTATGGATGACCAAAATCGTCCATGTGCATTGGTTCCTTTTGATCTCCAAATACGCCGAGAGTAGATCTGATGTTCTCGGCAATCACTACTATGGCAAATCCGTATTCGTCATATGTCGTCTTTACGCTTGATAGAAAATGATTTTCATTGACGGGAATTTCAGGCACGTATATTAGGTGAGGCCCATCTTTTTCTTCTCGTTTCGCTAGTGCAGATGCTGACGCTAACCATCCTGAATCACGTCCCATGACTTCAATTAGAGTGATTGGAGCCGACTTTGACATGGATTCAGCATCTCTTGCAGAACCCATAGTCGCTAGTGCGACGAATCTGGCCGCGCTGCCATAGCCGGGAGAATGGTCTGTTTTCACAAGGTCGTTATCTATAGTCTTAGGGATATTAATGATTGTCATCCTATGGCTATTTGATTTTGCGAGCTGATTGATTTTTTCGCCTGTCGTTGCAGAGTCATTTCCTCCGATGATGAATAGAAATCTTATGTCTTTTTCCTTCAAAATTTTCAATAATATACTTTCGTCTGCTTCGGTGAGCTTTCTGCGTGTGGACCCTAGGGCTGCTCCAGGAGTTTGTGCAATAGCATCCCACTTTGATTTGCTGATACGACCTAAATCTATAAATTGGCCTTGTAATAGACCTTCTAATCCAAAATGGGCACCTAATATATTGTTTCCTAGGTTGAGTTCGGTTATTTCCTCAACAGCAGCTCTAAGGCTCCTGTTGATAACAGGTGTACAACCTCCAGATTGCATAATTAGTATGTTCCCAGCACTAGATTTTTGCATAAGCAGTGTCTCTTTTCACCGTACGATAAATAGTTTTCTCTTCGTGAGAGAGCTGGAAAGGCGTCAGCACCATAGTGGTTATCTAAGCTTGTTACCTTTATATACTTGATCCAAAACATCAATCGTGAATGCGGATTTGATATCGAATTCCTTAGGGAGCGCACCATATCGGATTAGATGTCCATATAAGGATTCCCATTGGTTTGAAGTCATGCTACCTAAACCATTCATGTCTGTTATGGCGCTCTGAGCGTCATCTATCTCGGTATTCAACATGAATTTCTGATGGTCTCGGTCTTCTTCCGGCGCATATTTCATAACGATATCAATAGCTTCATCCCTGTTTTCAATTGTAAACTCTAGTGCCTTCATAGTGGCCTTTAAGAATTGCTCCACGACTTCACTTTCAATGTCAGTTTCTCGAGTTACATATGTAAGGCCTAGAGTGGGCACGTCGAAGTCTGCTGGATCCCAAAGATCAACTTCGAAACCTAGATTCCTGACAGTATCGGGCTCGTTGGATTTGAATATTGCTAGGATATCCACCTGACCCTCAGTTAACACTCGAGGGTCAAATCCAACGCGAACCTCTTGTATTTTGGTGCGATCTACTTTCTCATTTTCCAGTATTGCGAGATATTCAGGAGGTTGTGAAAATTTATAACCGAAAGTTTTGCCTTCCCAATCTTTAGGAGAATTGAAGTCAGAGGATTTCAATGATAAAAATCCTTGTTGCCCTTTTTGACCAAAGAGAGCGAATGCTGTTATAGGTATGCCCGGGTCGGATCTCCTCTTAAGAACTGACGTTGCGTCTGAGGTGGTGATGTCCACATCTCCGGACATAAGAAGTTGTATATTATCGCCGGATGTTGTGTGCAGGATCTCTACTTCAAGATTATGTTCTTTGAAATAGCCTTTTTCTTGAGCCACGTAGGTTGCTACAAAAGGTAGATTTGCTTGAGGTTTGTAACCGGCCATGAAGGTCACATTATTAGGTTCGCTCGTCTCCATAACGCCACACGCAAGTAGAGCTATTAATGAGAAAAAAGTGATAATAACAAGTTTGGCTTTATTACAGTTACCAACTGCCCTAAAGGCATTCATATCAGTTAAACTCCTCTAATGTTTTTCTAAGTTATAACTGATGAGTCGTGCCACCGCAAGACTTTTTTTTCCAGATAAAATACTATAATCGTAAGAGCAACCCCTATACCGGCAAGAACGAATATCGCTGAAAAAAGAGTTGGCATATCTAGATTGGCATGAGACACAATAATTACACTGCCCAGACCTCTGTCTCCACTAAACCACTCACCTACGACTGCTCCAATCACTGAAAGAGGGATTGATATCTTGAAAGCCGCGAAAAGATAAGGCATAGAACTGGGCAATCGCAACTTGAAATAGATTTCTCGTCTAGAAGCATTCAATGAATTGAGGAGATCTAAAACTACTGGATCCACATTCCGAAGTCCCGACATGCCGTTTACAAGAACAGGGAAAAATGTAATTAGTGAGGCTATCAATATCTTTGGAAACGATCCAAACCCAAACCATATAACGAATATTGGAGCTATAGCCACTATTGGAGTCACTTTAATCATAACTGCTATTGGCAATAAGCTTCTTTCTAGAAGCCTAGAATGAGCCATAAATGTAGCCCCAGTCATTGCTATGGTTGCTCCGAGGATGAATCCTAGTAAGGCTTCGGTCAGCGTTGTCATACCGTGGGATAAAAAAAAGCCCATATCCTGAAATAGTCTTGTAAATATTATAGATGGCGCTGGAAATATATAAATAGGAACGTTAGCCGCTCTTACCCAAATTTCCCAAATGGAAAGTAGCAGAAATAATGCCAATGTTGGTGGAATCGTATAGCTAGATAGTTTCATGAATCCTACAAAATATTTTTGCACTTAACTCTCACAATTAAATCTTCAGGATATTATGCTCCATTGCTCCCAGATTTACGGTTGGGTTATTTAATATCAGTCTCAGTTCCGATTGATAACAGATTCTTTAGTTTTTGTTCGTATTCAATAAACGCTAAAGTATCTTCTATACCTTGTATCCGTGGGCGAGGTAGATTTATTGTCACTGTGGCAGTCGTGCTTCCTGGTCGAGATGTTAGAATCGCAACTTTGTCTGACATCAAAACTGCTTCCCTCAAATTGTGGGTTACCATAACTACTGAAAGATTAGAGTATTCACAAATTCGTATTAGCTCATAGCGCATAGACGTTCTGGTGATGTCGTCTAGGGCTGCAAGGGGTTCGTCTAGAAGCAATACTTCGGGCGAGGCTGCTAGAGCTCTGGCTAATGCAACCCTCTGTTTCATGCCTCCAGAGAGTTCTTTGGGATAATAAGTCGCAAATCCTTCTAAGCCTATCAGACGAAGCAGCGCTTTAGGTGTGTTATCTGAATTTGATTGATTCCCATATGACGAATTGGGGGCTATTTCTGTGGGCAATGTTATATTCTGAGCCACAGTACGCCACGGAAGTAAACCTGGCTCTTGAAACATTAACCCGATATTTTTCAGTTTTTGAGCTTTAGCAGGTGGGCCTGATCCGATGGTGACACTCCCATTGGTTGGCACTAGCAGGCCGGCTATAAGCTTCAGCAACGTGCTCTTGCCACATCCGCTGGGACCTACAACGGATACAAACTCTCCTGGTTTAACGTCTAGGTCCACCCGATCCAGAGCGGTAAGATTTCTACCACCACCATCATATACATATTGAAGTTGTGTCGCCTTTATAGATTGGGACATGTTCCACTTAAATCAGAAACTCCTCATTTTGGGGAATTTATGGTATCAGTTCTTGCTTCCTTCAGCCATAATGTGGATAATCAGGACTAAGGTAATAGCTGTATATTGGAGAAAAAAAGTGGTTACACTTGCTGATTTTATGGAATATAAATCTGGGGCTAACGCGATTCTGGTTCCCGATAGTCATATAACAACCTATTCTGATCTAGGTAATGAAGTAGTAAGGGTATCAGAGTTGCTGTCAGGTATTGAAATGCTGCCAAAAAGTGCCATCTCGATAGTACTGCCTAACAGTTTAGAGTTTATGGTGATGTTCTTGGCAGTTGTGCGATACGGTGCAATTGCTGCTCCTCTAAATTCGGCATATACCGCTGAAGAATTCAAGTTTTATATGGAAGATGCGGAGGCACAGGCAGTTATAGTTCCTTTCGAAGAACATGCTGCCAAAGATGCCGCAAGAGAGCTTGGTATTCAAGTTATTGAAGTTAGAGCGACTAAAGAAGGAGCGATGGATTTATGCTTTGACGAGGCCCCTATGACAAGATTAAAAGATTTCTCATTTCCCGGAGAAGATGATGTAGCACTTTTTTTACATACATCAGGAACGACTAGTCGGCCTAAAGGCGTACCTTTGACACATAAAAATCTTATCACTTCGTTGGACAATATTGGTTCTACATATCATTTGACTTCCGATGATGTAGCAATGGTGGTGATGCCATTATTTCACGTGCATGGACTCATTGGAGTTGCCCTCAGTACGCTCAAGACTGGAGGCACAATAGTAGTACCTCCAAGATTTAGCGCGAGTAAATTTTGGCTTGACCAATCAGCCTACGGGGCTACCTGGTATTCGGCCGTACCAACCATTCATCAGATACTTTTAGCTCGAGCTGAGGAAGATCAGGCCCCCGCTGAAAGTTTCAGGTTTATTAGGTCGTGTTCGTCTGCTTTGGCCCCAAGCGTGTTTGCCGATTTAGAGTCGAGATTCGGAGCACCAGTTTTGGAAGCTTATGGTATGACAGAAGCCTCTCATCAAATGTCGTCCAATTTGCTACCTCCAGGATTAAGACAACCAGGGACAGTTGGTCAGGGAACAGGTGTTGAATTAGGAATAATGGATGAGGCAGGCAATTTTTTGGAGCTCGGGGGCCGAGCCGAGGTTGTAATCAAGGGAGCTAATGTCACCAAGGGGTATCATAAGAACCACCAAGCAAATGAGGAATCCTTTGTGGGGGAATGGTTCAGAACAGGGGATCAGGGGTTTTTGGATGAGAAAGGTGTCTTACGATTGACTGGCCGTTTGAAGGAACTTATCAATCGGGGAGGAGAGAAGATTTCCCCTCTTGAAGTGGATGCAGCCCTCTTAAGGCACCCCAGTGTGGCTGAAGCGGTATGTTTCGGTGTTCCAGACAAGAAATATGGCGAGGTTGTACAGGCTGCAGTGGTTTTGTCGGAAAATGTATCAACTGATGCAATACGATCTTTTTGTAGTGATTATCTTTCAGATTTTAAAATTCCGGATAAAATTTATGTTTTAGATACTTTGCCGAGAACGGCAACTGGTAAGATACAGCGTCGCCATATCGCGGCCGAATTTGTTCCCCAGGTGGACGACAAGTAAAATTTTACCTTATTAGATAGGCGTATTGTCTCTTTTGTTGTCCCATTCAAGAGCGTCGGAGATAGCTTGTGATGTTGACGATTTAGCATGCCAGCCAAGTAATTCATTGGCCAGTTTGGGGTTAGCGTAGACACCAGCAACGTCTCCAGGCCTTGGCTTACGAGACAATTTTTTAATCTTGTGGCCATAGACCAGTTCAAATGCTTCTATAAACTCCTTCACAGTTACACCTTCACCTGTACCAATATTTAAAACCT
>Ga0310344_10003653_pt1 | contig 11424 bp, 14 predicted proteins | sample HC15DNA20200_MG_FD_203801 | JGI IMG/M metagenome (GOLD analysis project Ga0310344, IMG submission 203801) | Marine microbial communities from station ALOHA, North Pacific Subtropical Gyre - HC15-DNA-20-200_MG | ecosystem: Environmental > Aquatic > Marine > Oceanic | place: Pacific Ocean: North... | reverse complement strand
CTAAATTTTGTTAGTTCAATGGCTTTTTGAATAGTACGATTAATTATTGTAATTTTTTTTGCATGTTCTTTTGCAAATCCAGTTATAATAGCTCTTGATGCACCACCTGCCCCAATTAATAAAATACTTGAATCCTTTATTGAAATATCTCTATTTTTGATAGGTTCTAGAAATCCATCCATATCAGTATTATATCCTTTAAGTGAATCATTATCATTTACAATTGTATTTGCAGCCCCAATTAGTTTACAGCTTTCATCTACATCGTCCAAAAATTTCATTATTTCAATCTTATGTGGAACTGTTACATTAAAGCCAGAAATCTTGATTGACTTTAGAGATTCTATGCCTGATTTTAATTCGCCAGTTGGAATTTTATATGCAATGTATGTACATTCCAGATTTAATTGTCTATATGCTGCATTATGTATAGTTGGTGAAAGTGAGTGATCTATTGGATCTCCTATCACGGCAAATGTCTTCAGCATATAATTTTCTCATAAAGGATTGATATAACATCTGCTCTTGTTGCTATAATTTAACAATTACAATTCAACTCATTGATCTTATTTCATCTAGACTAAACTGACCAGGTGCAATTGCCTTTCTTAATGAAACATATGTGAATGGGCCTCCCAAATGAAGACAGAGAATTCTAGTAAATTTTGCTTCTTCACCCATTGCGAACGCAATTAGCTTTGTTTTTGAAGCATTATTGTATAATGATAGTATTTTTGCTGCATCATTAACTGTGTTTGCCATTGTTACAATTTTTACATATTCTGATAATCTTCTCATCACTATGAATTTTTTATTTAAATTTCTCAGTGTTGGAGTTTTTTTGAAATCATGCCATGATACTAAGATTTTTGTTTTTGATTTTTTAATGGAGTTTAGAAATTTTTTATCTTTTTTTAGTGTGTTAAATTCAACATCTAGCAAAAATGGATTATATTCGGCAATGAGTTTGATGATGGATTTGCGCTCATTTTCTGAACCTGTAAACTGCCCACCTTCACTTTTTGGTCTTAGCGTGCACACACATCTAACTAGTTGCTTTTTGACTAATTCAAGCGTGTTAGGGATATCATTAGGGTTCAAAAAATCAAAGCGTATTTCTACAAAATCTGATTTTTTTAATGCATTTTTAACTATAGTCGCTAGTTTCTTCGGATTATTTTCTGCAATAGCAACACAAGTTTTGTATCTCATTATTTTTCTAAAATGTATTCATCTGATACTTCCATACCAAAATGTCTACCAGTAGCTGATTTTGCAAATGCTAAAACGGAATCACCCTTTTTCAAGTGTGTAACAGAAACTAGTTGCCCATTTGATTTAACAAAACGTATAGTCTCTGCATCTTGAGCTATAATACCACCTATTTCGTCTCCAACTTTTGCTTTGATCATTAACATTGGCCTTCGTTCTATTTTACATCTACCAATGGCAGCTCTGCGTGCTTTACCCTTTGAATTAAGAATTAGTACTTCGCTACCAGTTTCCAACTCTGAGAGATATTTAGTCGTGCCATCAGGTGATAATGTATAGCAATGAACTGCACCAGCATTTACTCGAAAAGGTCTTGGTGATGTAAATGAAGAACCAACTGATTCATTATGAACTAAAAACATGAAGTTTGCTCTGCTACCAATAAGCATTCCTTCCCCTTTATGTAACATTGACGCAGTATCAACACAAACCCTTTCACCATCACCAACTTCTTGAATGTCTAACACCTTGGCAGTTTTTAATTCAAAACTTTTTGAGCCTAAGTTTACCAAAGTTTCTTTTACTTCAGTAAGTGAACTAGTTTGGAAAATTACACCATCTACACCAACATCTAGTATTGAAAACATCTTTCTTACTTCTTTAGAATTTCTTGCAACAGTAAAAATTTCTGTATGAATTTTGTGTAGTTTTGCTATTATATTTTCTAACGGAATTATTTTCCAATCTTTTACTTCGATTATTACAAAATCCAATCCTTTTTTTGCAGATTCAAAGATTTTATCGATATCTTTGTTCGATAGAACTTTGAATCTCCGCCCAATTTTTTTACCCTTAATCTTTGATGTCTTTTCCTTGTCTAAAATAACATATTTGGCATTAGGTGAAGTGTAAACTGTCTGAATTTTTGATTTTTTATTTGTAATATTCTTTGGATCTGCATAGATCATTGTTATACCCTCTTCCTCTATGTGATTTACAAATTTTGTAAATTGATTTTTTCCAACCTTAGGTTGGATAATCAATTTTTTACTCTTGGTCAATTTTTTCTGCCGCTTCTTTGGCTGTCTGTTTTTTAAAGATAACTCCAGATAGTGCTTCTACCATTTTACTTGGTGTCTTATGAGCAAAAATATTTCTTCCAAATGTAACGCCTTTAGCACCAGCATTCATTGCATCTTCAGTCATTTGTAAAATCTCAATGTCCGTGTTTGCTTTAGGACCACCTGCAATTACTACAGGCACGGGTATACTTGATACAACTTTTCTAAATGAGTCAACATCACCTGTGTAAACAGTCTTAACAATATCAGCACCACATTCTGCACCAATTCTTGCAGTATGTGCAACAATCTCTGGATCGTGTGGATTAGTAACATTTTCTCCTCTAGGATACATCATTGCAAGTAATGGCATATTCCATTCATGGCATTGTTCTGAAATTTTTCCTAATTGTTCAATCATTTCAGGTTCTTCCTTACCGCCAATGTTGATATGTAGTGATACACCATCTGCCCCAAGTCTTATTGCCTCTTTAACACTTCCAGTTAGCATTTTTCTGTTTGGTGCAGTTGATAAGGATGTGCTGGATGAAAAATGAACAAGTAATCCTATTTTTGTTGGTTTGGGAAGTGTTTTGAGAATACCTTTGTTAATTATTACACTTGTTAATCCATGATGTTCACATTTGTAAATCATTGAATGTGGATCTTCTAATCCTTCAATTGGACCATTAGAAATTCCATGATCCATTGGTATACAAAGCATTTTGCCTTTGTGTAGAATACGATTCATTCTAATTTCTAACCCTGTTGTCATAAGTGATCTCCTTTGCATTCCATACTTAAAAATTCCCAAAATACATTTTTTGTGGCTAGTATTTTTCTAAGAATTAAATATTCATGATATGGTACTGTGATTAATTGAGTCAATTAACACAGCAATTACACACAAGTGAAATAAGCGATATTCTTGAAAATTCACTAAATGGGCTACGACCAACTAAAGATGATTATCTTAGACTGCTTGAATCAAATGATATACAATTAATGGGCTTAGTTGCGGGAAGATTAGCAGAAAAAAGATTTGGGAAAAAAGCCTCTTTTGTGAATAATATAATTCTAAATTATACAAACGTCTGTATTACCGACTGTGCATTCTGTGCATTTTATCGTCCACCAAATCATGAGGAATCTTACACGCTAACATTAGATCAAATTAAAGCACGAGTCAAAACTGGATGGGACATGTTTAAAATTCGACAAGTCCTTATTCAAGGTGGTCACAACCCGGATCTTGGAATAGAATATTATGAAGATTCATTCAAGATGATTCGTTCAAAATTTCCAGAAGTTGGCATACATGGATTATCAACCTCTGAAGTTGACATGATTGCAAAAGTAGAAAAATCAAGCACTAAAGAAATTTTATCTAGACTGAAAGAATCTGGTTTACAATCAATTCCAGGTGCCGGTGCTGAAATCCTGACAGATTCTGTTAAAGAAATTATTAGTCCAAAAAAAATTAACAGTGATGAATGGCTTAGAATAATGAAGGAATCATTTGATCTAGATCTTCCAGCATCTGCAACAATGATGTATGGACATGTTGAATCAAATCATGACATTGCAGAACATTTTGATAAAATTGTTCGATTGCAAAAAGAATCATCTGGTTTTATGGCATTTATTCCCTGGAGTTTCGAACCAAATAACACGCTAATGCAACAGAATGGAACTATTACACATGGCGCGGGTGGTATTCAACTTCTTAAGATGATTGCAATATCCAGATTAATTTTTGATGGACTAATTAATCACATTCAATCATCGTGGCTTACAAATGGAATTGGTATGGCACAATTAGCGTTACAATATGGCGCTGATGATTTTGGTGGAACATTAATTGGTGAAGAAGTTGTTTCATGTACCGGTTCACGTTCAACTGAACTTACGGACAAAAGGATTATTGATTCAATTAAGCAGATTGGATATTCAGTTGAAGAGCGTGATAATTTCTATGAGCCTATCTGTACACATCAGATTCCATAATTTGTCCATTTAGAATCCACCAATTTTTTAGTTTCATCATCGACCTGAACCTTTTCTTGAATTTCTCGTTCGAATCCCTCTTCTGCTGTTTTTTGTGTCGCATCTATTCCAAGTTTTGAGCCTAAATTTACCAATGGTGATGCAGGATCTAAAGTATCCGTGGGAGTCCTGTCAATTATGGTAATATCTCGTGCAGCATCAGTTCTTGTGGTGATAGCCCAGATAACATCATTGATGTCATGAACATTTACGTCATCATCTACAACTATGAGCATTTTTGTTAGTGCAAGCTGTCCCATACCCCACAGACCCATCATTACCTTTTTTGCTTGTCCAGGATATGTTTTTTTTATAGAAACTATTGCCATACCTTGGAACCAGCCAGCACCAGGCATATCAAAATCAACTACTTCTGGGTGAAACATTTGAATTAATGGTAAAAATGATCTCTCAATCACTTTTCCAATATATGCATCTTCTAATATTGGTTTACCAACAACTGTTGTAACGTATATTGGGTTTTTTCGTTGCATAATTCCTGTCAATGTAAATGTTGGATAGGGTTCTTTTGGAGTATAATATCCAGTGTGATCACCAAATGGTCCTTCATCCCTAATATCAGAAGAATCAACATATCCTTCTAAAACGATTTCAGCATTTGCAGGGACTTCGATGTCTACAGTTTTACATTTTACAGTATTGATTCCTTTCTTTCTTGTAATTCCAGCAAAAAGATACTTGTCTAGTCCTTCAGGAACTGGCGCTACTGCTGAAAATATTGTTGCAGGATCACCACCAATAATTATAGCGACTTCAATTCTGGCATTACTTTTTTTTGAGATAATTTCATGTTGTGCACCGCGTTTGTGTTTTTGCCAATGCATCAGTGCATGTGTATCATCAATTATTTGAATCCTATATACACCTAAATTACGAACACCAGTTTCTGGATGCTTACTAGCAGTTAACCCAAATGTGATAAATTTACTTGCATCTTTATGCCAAGTTTTTAAAATTGGTATTTTACTAAATGTAGGGTTTTTGTCGATTATTTCTGTAACAGGTCCGCTATTTTCCAAGTTAGGGAACGATTCACTCATTTTTGAGAGCTCTGGTAGTTTTTTTAATTTATTAAAAACACCTTTTGGAATTTCCATTTTTGTTATATCCGTAATCCTTTTTCCAATTTCTGTAAAGTCATCTGTTTCTAGTGCAAGTTCTAATCGCTTCATTGAACCAAATGCATTTCCAAGAATTGGAAGATCATATCCTTTTACATTTTCAAATAGTAGTGCCGGTCCGTTTTGATACATAGTACGTCGAAGAATTTCAGCAATCTCTAGATTACAATCAACTTCTGTTTTAACCCGTTTTAGTTCCCCGGCATCTTCCAAAATTTTGATTAATCCACGTGTATCTTCAATCGGCATGAATCAGTTCATTTTTCTGAAAGTATAAGCTTAACTGGATTGTGAAAAAAATTACATGCAGTAAGAGTTAAAATTAGTACTTGATGTAAAAATCTGATGACTGAGCAAGATTCTTGTGTAGTATGTAAGGGAACAGGTATTATTGAATTATTAGATTCCTCATGTCCATTTTGTAATGGTACTGGAGAAAATTCCAAATCTGCTGAAAGTTATTTAAAATCTCATATTTGTCAGTGTATTTTCTTAGATAGAAAACAGTGTCCTATATGTGAAAAGAAATGTCATCATGATACACCTAACAGACCTAAAGTTTTGATTAATCCAATGTAATTATGGTACTGGCGGCAGCTCACTTTTCTTCCCATGTCCACCTGAACCAAATTTACAATAGAAACACAAATCAGATTGCATGTGTGTAAGATGATGTATCTGTATTGCACCTATCTTTAATGCGATCTTTGTTAGAATTTTATACTTTAATGGCATTGCTGGAATAACTTCATCCATGTAAACTTTGTAATGTTCAGGGCAAAATTTCAGTGTAACTTTGCTTGTTTCAGAACCCACTTCGTTTATCTGTTTTGTATAATTAATCTGTTCTCTGATATACTCATGTTTAGGACAAGGACAGTTTTTTCCTCCAGGATGTTTGTATGCTGGGGTATTTTTCCAGTCAAATCCAGGATATTCTTTTTCAAAATCGTCCATTGGTAGTTAATAGCCAATATTCTTTATAAAACAGATCATTTTTTTGTGCGCGAATCGGACAGAAACTAAATAAACCCCAAATTAGTAGTCGATCGTATGGCAACTGCAAAGAAACGTGCAACAACTAAGAGAAAAGCAGTAAAGAGATCAACAGCAAAGCGAAGAACAGTAAAAAGATCAACATCAAAAAGATCAACATCAAAGAGAAGAACAGTAAAAAGATCAACATCAAAGAGATCAACATCAAAGAAGCCAAAATCAAAATCAAAATCAACAGCAACTTTGGAGAAAAAAATTGCTGAGTTAGAAGCAAGGTTAACTAAGCTTTCTGCAGGTGCAGACAAACCAGCACCAAAACCAGCTGAGACAGCACCAAAACCAGCTGAGACAGCACCAAAACCAGCTGAGACAGCACCAAAACCAGAACCAGCTCCAGAACCAGCTCCAGAACCAGCTCCAGAACCAGCAAAGATAGAAACACCACCTCCACCTCCACCTGCACCAAAGCCACTTCACGAAAGATTCCGTGAAATTCCAACAGGAAATTGGAATGATCAAAAACCAAAAGTTCCAGGATTCACTGCTCCAGGTAATAGATACTTTGGAAGTAGAGCATTAGCAGCTCAAGTTACAGTCACTCCAGGAAATTGGAATGATCAAAAACCAAAAGTTCCAGGATTCACTGCTCCAGGAAACAAGTATTTTGCAACTAGACAAAGACTTGCTTATCATCCAGAAGCAACGAAATTTGGAACGTGGATTACTGATGCTCCAGCAACTACACAAACACAAACAGCACCACCACCTCCACCACCACCAGCTCCAGAACCACAAGTTCAACAGACATCATCAGGAGGAGGAAATTCAAAACAACAATCTCTAGAAGACTACGAAAAAGATTATCTTGCACGACTTGAACAGCAAAAAGTTGATGATGCAAAAGCAGCAGCAGAAGCAGCAGCCGCAGCAGAAGCAGCAACAACACAATCTAGTAAAGGTTCAATGCCAAAAGGCTGGAAACCATAAACCACTTTACTTTTCTTTTTATCTATTTTTAGAAACAGTCCAAGACTTCTTTAGAATGTCCTGCAGGCTTTACTTTTGGAAATACTTTGAAAATTTTTCCTTTTTCGTTTACTAAGAATGTACTTCGGTTAATTCCCATGAATTCTCTTCCCATAAATTTTTTCTTTCCCCACACACCAAATTTCTTGCACACTTCAGTATCAACATCGGCCAGTAAAATATAAGGAATATTCATTTTATCACAAAATTTACGATGGGACTTTACATCATCCTTACTAATTCCTACGATCTCAATGCCAGCTTTCTTGAATTTTGAATAGTCTTTGGAAAATTCATCAGCCTCCGTCGTACATCCAGGTGTAAAATCTCTTGGGTAGAAGTAGACAACATGTTTTTTGCCCTTTAGTTCAGAGGATTTCACCAAATTTCCATCTGCATCTTCAAGTTCAAATTTTGGTACTAATTCACCTTCACCTATCATATTATAGGTGCAATTTTAGCCCACATTAAATATTATTCAAATTCGTGTTGACTAGCATGTTTTATATGGATACTAAAGTCGCAACTGAAATATGGTAAATCCAAGAGCATGGCTTGCTGAAGCAATTGCAACTTTTGGTCTAGTTTTCTTTGGTCCATTATCTGTCATACTAGCTGTGGTAGCATTTGGAGAAGGACTGTCAATTGAAGCAATCATAATGATATCACTAGGACATGGTGCAATCATAGCATTAATGGTATATGCATTTGGACACGTTTCAGGAGCGCATATCAATCCAGCCGTAACGATTCCTATGATTATTACAAAAAAGATAGGGGCTGCAGATGGTGCTGGTTATATTGGATCCCAAGTAATTGGCGGTATCATCGCAACATTATCACTGATGGCATTATTTCCAGAGATTGGAAAAGTAGTTCTCTGGGGAGGTCACGGCGGTCCGGGCGAATTATTGAATTTCAGCATGGAATCTGCATTCATTGTTGAGATCATTTTGACATTCTTCTTAGTTGTAGTAATTTTCATGACAGCAGTTCACAAAAAGGCACCAAAGAGCGTCTATGGCGCAGCAATCGGTGGAATGGTTTTCCTACTTCACTTGGTCGGTGTTCCACTTACAGGTGCATCAATGAACCCAGCAAGATCTTTTGCACCAGCTGTTGCAACAGGCGATGCTGGTCTTTGGGAAGTTCAGTGGTTGTACTGGGCAGCACCAATAATCGGCGGTATAATTGCCGGCGTCATAATGAATTACGTCTATGTAAATAAGGCAGAAAAAGAAGCATAGTTATTTTCCAAACGTTTTTAACAATTTTTCCAAGTTAATTATTGGGCTCGTGGCTCAGTATGGATAGAGTGAATGCTTGCGGAGCATTAGGTCGGGGGTTCAAATCCCTTCGGGCCCGCTTACAGTGAGATTATTAATGACCCTTTTTTCCTGATTTTGATTTGTCCCACATGTGCATATTACCTCTAAGCAGAAATGAACCAACAATCACCGTTACGATACCAACTACAACAAACATTATACCCCTCCCCACAGATCCAAATTTTGTCATATTATGATTGATGAGGTTTTTATTAAGAACTTTTAGTAATTGATTGTTGCCTAATCGAAAAAACATAGCAATATGGGTTGCAATATTGGGTGGAGGAATTGGCTTTTTTCTGTTCTATGGAGTGGCTGTAGAATTAATGCGTTGATAAGTAATCTTACTAAAAATACTCATTAAATCAGATGAATGACTATGTATTATGAAAAATATAAAAACTAATCAAAAACTAGTGAAAGAAATTTCTAAAAAATACAGTCTGTGTAGTTTTTGTTTTTCACGATTAGTATCAAAAAAATCTATCAAATCTACACAAAAATGCTTTATTTGCAAAAATATTTTTCAGCAACTTGCTAACATTTCAACACGAATAGTTGAGGGTGTGTCATCGTATGAATTTTCTAATTTTGAAACAGGAATAATTGTAAAACCTTCTGTAATAGATAGAGATGATTACTTAAAATCTGAATTTCAAATTAAAGGAGTTAATAGTATCAAAGCAAGCGTTAATCGTGAACTATCAAAAAAACTCACTCGCAAGATAAAATCAGAGTTAAGACACAAAAATTCAGATTTAATCATTACAGTTAATTTCAAAGATGATTCATACGAAGTGTATTCAAAACCACTATTCATCTATGGGCGGTACATCAAAAAGTCTAGAATACTAACACAGAAACGATATAACTGTACTAACTGTTTTGGAAAAGGTTGCCATTCATGTAACTTTCATGGATTACAGAATTTTAATAGTGTTGACGGTAATATAACCAAGTTTTTGATTGATAAATTTGATTGTCAGCAAGTAAAAATAAATTGGATTGGAGGAGAAGAAAAATCAAGTCTAGTTCTTGGTAATGGAAGACCATTTTTTGCCAAAATAATTAATCCAAAAAAAAGGAAGAGAATTCTCCGAACAAAAATGAAACTAGATGGTATTCAATTATTAGAATTAAGAAAAATTAAAGCGCAACCCAAAGGCCAAATCTCCTTTAAATCACGCATTGAGATTACAATAAAAACACATGATCATATCAAAGATAGAATATTAACTGGTTTAGAGAAATTAGATATGCCATTACAGATACAAATCAATGGCAAAAAAAACACCCTCAAAAAAATCTATAAAATTAAATTCAAAAAAATGGCACCAAAATTGTTAAAAGTTAACATGTATGCTGATGGAGGAATACCAATCAAATCATTAGTTCAAAGATCTAATCTGATTCCTAATTTTACAAGTTTACTACAAAATGAGTGTGAATGTGTTCAATTTGATTTTAAAAAAATTGATGTACTGTCATAAATAATTAATTAACATTTTTTATACAAATTTTCTAAATATAATTGTGGAACCATTACAGAAAGTCTATGAGGCATTTACCTCAAATTTACTTCCAAAAGATGTATTTGATTTGATTAACAAAAGGTTTTCTTTGGTTTTAGAAGGAATATCTAGAATTGAAAAAGCATCAGAAATTAGATTTCCAATCACATATGTGGAACCATCTTTAGTTCTTAGCTCTGGAACAAATTCATATGATTATGGAATTCTCTTTGCGCGAACAATTCCCATCTTTGCAAATAATTCAGTACAAATCATTATTCAGATTTCTGCACCATTAATAGCCTATGGACTAAAAGGCACAATTCATGCAATTCTTGCACATGAATTTTTACACTATTTAGAATTAATTTCACGATTATCAAAGATGAATGTTATCTCTGATGAGATATCTGGAAATCTTTTTGAAAATGTCTATTCTGATAATACACGATTATTTGAACCACAGAGTGTTTTTGACGATAAAACTCTTGTACAACATATTACAAAAAAATTTCCATCAGGGTTTAGAGATTACAAATTAGAAGATAAGGTTGTTAAATATTGGATTGAAAAAAATCTTCCAGCATTGCAAATCAGTTTAGATATTAACACTGTGAAACTAAACGCCAAGTCATTATCACAAATTAATATCAATCCCTCATTATTAAAAAAATTAGAGGATATTCAAATGAAAAATTCTAGACTTAGAAAAAAGCGAATTTATTAAATAAATTCTGTATCGCCACATTTACCACAAGTTTTTCTATTCTTGTGATTTGACATGTAAACGCCCTTTCCACATCGTGAACATATTTTTCGTTCTCGAGTAAATTTCTCACCATCGATTTTATAATATTGATATACCTTCGGACTAGATCCTTTATTACCTTTTTTTGCTACAGGCATTATTCTGCCTTCTCCTCAGCTTTTACTTCTTCTGCAGGTGCATCAGCTTTTACTTCTTCTGCAGGTGCATCAGCTTTTACTTCTTCTGCAGGTGCATCAGCTTTTACTTCTTCTGCAGGTGCATCAGCTTTTACTTCTTCTGCAGGTGCATCAGCTTTTACTTCTTCTGCAGGTGCATCAGCTTTTACTTCTTCTG
>Ga0310344_10003652_pt1 | contig 11431 bp, 11 predicted proteins | sample HC15DNA20200_MG_FD_203801 | JGI IMG/M metagenome (GOLD analysis project Ga0310344, IMG submission 203801) | Marine microbial communities from station ALOHA, North Pacific Subtropical Gyre - HC15-DNA-20-200_MG | ecosystem: Environmental > Aquatic > Marine > Oceanic | place: Pacific Ocean: North... | reverse complement strand
TTTTCAAATATTTCTGGATGTCTCAATGGAAGTTCAATCATTTCACGAACTTTCTTTATCTCATCTCGTATTCCACCAATATCTTCATAGGTTACTTGAGGAACTCCTCGTAATGTTTCACCTTTTTCTGCGATATGAAAAGTTGTTTTTTGTGTAACAAGGACTGCATCTGCAGCTGGTGTAACGCCTATTACTTGGAATGTTAATCTTCCTCCAAAATAAGGAACCATCACATTATCACCTTTAATCAAAGGAACACTTTCCAATGCATCAGCCAGATATCTTTCATCTATTGGCGGAATGGCTTCAAGTGGAGCAACTACAACTTTTTCAGCTTGTACGGCTTTGATCTTTTTCACCGTAATTGCATCGCCAATTGCAATACCTGAATTATTCCTACCTAATCCATCAATTCTAATTATTCCCTTACCTTCATCAGAAGGATATAGTGGGAGACATTTTGCAACAGTTCTTCTTTTACCTTTTAACTCGATCACATCACCAGTTGATGCATTTAATGTATCCATAGAGTCATAATCTATCCTAGCCACTCCTCTACCAACATCTCTAGTATAAGCTTCCAAAACCTTTAGAGATAATCCACCTTCGCTCATATCTTATCACCTTTTGTTCTTTTTTTATATATTGCGTATTATTATTGTGATCTCAAAAACATTGATCACAAGCTTAAAATCATGATTTCAGTCCAAAACGAGTACAATGGGTAAAAGACCACTAGTTAGAAGGCGTGGGCGTGGAGGCATGCAATTTAGGGCTGCAGTCACAGGAAAGCTAAAGCCTGCAAAATACCCAAGTTTTGACCTAGATGAAGATCGTCAGGGTGAGATAATTGACCTGGTTCATGAAACAGGTCGTGATGCACCGTTATCAAAAGTAAGATTTGAGGATGGTTCAATATCATTCATTCCAGCTATTCTTGGTACAAGAGTTGGCTCAAAAATTAATTTCGGTCTTGAATCTGAAATTAAAGATGGAAATGTAATTAGTATTCAAAACATACCTGATGGAACTACTGTTTGTAATGTTGAAAAGCAGTTTGGTGACGGAGGAACTTTGATCAAGTCTGCTGGAGCCGACGCAACAGTATTTTCACATACTGATGACGGAGTTGTTCTAAAATTGGCTTCTGGCAAATTTACCAAACTAAATCCAAAAAATAGAGCAATGATTGGAACTCTTGCTGGTGGCGGTGTTAGAGATAGACCACTTATGCGAGCAGGAGTGGCATGGCGAAGATTCAAGTCAAAAGGTCACAAATATCCGATTGTAAGAGGTGTAGCACAAGCAGCATATGTTCATCCACACGGTGGTGGAAGACATCAACATGTTGGACAAAGTTCTACGGTATCACGTAATGCACCACCAGGTGCTAAAGTCGGAAGTGTTGCTGCACGAAAAACTGGTAGAGCTAGAATTAAAGAAAGAAAACAATCTATAAAATAATTAAAAAATAATACCTACCAATATTTTATAATTATATGAGTCAAAAATGTGTACATGTTTTTGTGACAGGAAGAGTACAGGGTGTTTTTTTTCGACAGGCAACCAAAGTTATTGCAATAAAAAATAACGTAACTGGTTGGGTACGAAATTTAGATGATGGCAGAGTCGAAATATTAATTGAGGGGGATGACAAATGTGTTGATGCTGTCACGGAATGGTGTAATCTTGGTCCTGCAAATTCACGTGTTGATGATATTCAGATAAAACAAGAAGCATACATTGGAGAGTATGAAAATTTTGAGGTTAGATATTAAAGAACATAACATATGTTTTTAAAATTAGTGTAGTAGTTCTGCCAGTTCCAGTCTAGACTGATAGTCCCATTTCAAGGCATACAAGATCCGCCACGTTGACGAGGAAGCGTGGATGTCCCACCTTAGGATTGCTCCCTCCCGGACCTCATCCCTTTCGATGGTTCGGTCTTAGAAATTATCCCTTCGGATAATTCTAGTCCTGCAACCACCCGCCTCGGCGTGATTTCATTTCCGCACACCAAGCGGGAATTACCTATCTAGAGATTTACCCAGCAGTTGCTGATCTCTGCATATAGCCGGTTTCAGAATAGGGCACGGCTGGCACCCTGATCCTCCCTACTACAATCTTACCTTGAATTGAATCTTATATTTGAATTAGGATCAATCATTTTTCAGATTTGAAATCATGCTACACACAGAACAAATTGTTCCACTACATTCGTTTCCACAAATCTGGCAATTTCGTTTTTCCTTTTCGTCTGCAGCCTTAATGATATTAGACATTTTTAGAATTGAGTGATACATGTTATTTTTTATTCCACTTCTGTGATCTTCCAGCGAATTCAGAAATTCACGAATTTCCGTTCTTATTCCTTCATTCATGTGAGGACACGGTTCTGATTGGAATGGTAAACTGTTGGTAAATGCATAAAATACAATCTCAGATTCATAAATTTCTGATAGTGGTTTTATTTTTCTTAGTTCTTTTCCCTCATTTTGAGGATCCATCCATCCAATCTTGCTCGTATCACCTGATAGTGTATTAATCAGAAATGTCTGTAGAGTATCATCTAAGTTGTGACCAGTAGCAATTACATTCGCACCAATTTCCTTTGCAGCATGATCTAATGCCCTTCTTCTAAAGGTTCCACAAATCGAGCAGGATGAAGTTTTTTTACTTTCTCGTAGTTCTAACGATTCTGATAATGTAAGATCAAAAAGATCTTTGTATGAATATGTCTTAAATTCAACGTCTAATTTGGTACAGAATTCTTTGACAATATCCAGAGCCTCATCTCTGTATCCTGGAATTCCTTCATCTATTGTGACCGCTATAATTTTGAAATTATGTGACTCTGACATTTTTTTTAGTGTATCAAGCAACACGAGAGAATCTTTTCCACCAGAAACGCCAACACATACCAAATCATTATTTTTTATCATGTTGTATTTCGAGATAGTTTTTGCAGCCTTTCTCAGAATAGAGTTTGAAAAGCAATCAGAGCAAAGGCTTTCACCACTATATTTTCTGGTATAGACTGCTGTGTTTTTACATTTAGTACATTGCATAATCTTGAATTGATCTCTTGTTTAATATCTCATTCTTTAATCAAATTAAGAAGTTATTACAAGTAATCATAGTTATTATTATTAAGCAAATATTGAAATAAAATACGATTTGAAATCTTCAAAAATTGCACTTTTTTCTTTAATCGGCATAATCATAATAGTAGCAGGAATTATGATGATTGAACCAGAAAAGACTGATATTGAAAAAACAACTGATATTGAGGAGACAAATAATATTTCTGAAAAAAGACTAGTTGATACAACAAGTCTATCTTTATTTGATAAAAAAATTAGATATATTGAAACTGCATATACTGATTCCAGTGGTAACGACTTCGTGCTGATTGACGTCATTTTGACATATGCTGATGGTGAAACTGGCAGTTTTTCAATAATGAAAGTATCCGAAATTGTGTTAGAGGAAGTAGATGATAGCAAAGTTTTGAGGATTGAGGGTAAAGTAAAAAATTCGTTGGGTGAAATATCACGTGTTTTTTTGACTGTAAATGAATATGGAAATGATAGAGAGCTTAGAACTATCGAGTGGGATGATAACGAGATATTCAAACAAATAGCAAATCCAGCTTATTTTATTCATAAAGACGGAGACACTATCATGTTGAAATTTGATTATGAAATGAGAGACAATCTAGAACAAAAATACAATGAGATTGGAGTTTATGATGAACCCAACAAACCACTAGTTATTCTGCCAACATTCACTGCAGGTGCATATTCAGGTGGATGTATAGATATGGATAGTGGCTGTAGACCCGGATTCTATAGTTATTATGCAGGTGCTTGTGATGAGACCTGCTTAACTGTAACACCACTCCCAAAGGACACTTTCATATATTCTTCAAGTGATTCTGGCGTAAAAATCTTGGAGATGCTAGGTTATGATTCAATAACAGATATGGAATTACATATGACTCCGGATATTTTAAAAAAATACAACAAAATTATACTTCTACATAATGAGTATGTATCACAAACAATGTTTGATGCAATAACATCTCACGATAAAGTGATTTTTTTATATCCTAATGCAATGTATGGACATGTTATAGTTGATGTTACTAATAATAAAATCTCGTTAGTTCGTGGACATAATTATCCTACAGCGGATATTACAAACGGATTTGATTGGGTAAATGAGAACACACATCCATATGAATATGATAATGAATGTAAAGATTGGGAGTTCTATCCTACACAGGGAAACCCAGACGGATACATGCTTAATTGCTATCCTGAAGCGATAATTTGGAACGATGAGTTACTATTGAGAACATTAAAGGAACTATGAAACCCATTAACACCTGATTTTTTAGATACTAATCCAACCTGACTTGTAGTATGATAGTCCAATATTGAGACCAAATACAATAAATGAAACTGCGTAAACTGCCATCATTGCTCCATTAAGATTCTTTTCAGAAATTCTACCATCAATTATTGTATGAATGAATTTTCCACCATCCAAAATTGGTAGTGGTAGCATGTTGATCAAGCCGATGAAGAATGAAATCATCCATAACCATAGCAAAAACATGGAAAACCACATACCAGAGGGAGTATCTAAATTCCAATCGATAAAATTGAAAACCGGTTGTGGAAGTTGATTATTTCTCATAATTCCTATTAACCCTCTTTCAGGATCTTCTGATGCAGGCATTATTGTAACTGGAAAAACAATTTGGCTTCCATCTCGAAGTACTGTAACATTAACTGCATCTCCAGGAGTTAATGGATTTTTTTGCAAATCCATAGCCGATTTTATGTCTACATCATTAATCTTTATGATGACGTCATTTGCCTGAATTCCTGCTTGTTGTGCACCTCCCCCATCAATCACTGAAAGTACCAAAACTCCATCTTCTGGTGTTTCATAAAACCATTCTACAATTGGTTCTGCACCAGGTACACCAGCTAATCCCATTGCAAATAATGGATTTGTCAGTAAAATTCCTCCTAACGCAAAAGCAAAAATCACATTAGATGTTGGACCAGCACCAATCAATCTCAATCTTGAAATCTTTTTTGCCTTACTGAATTGCTCTTCGTCTGGTTCCACAAACCCTGCGAATAATGCGATAAATATAGCAAATCCACCATTCTTGATGTTGATTTTTTCTAAAACACCAACAATTCCATGTGCCCCTTCGTGAATTACTAAAACAATTGGAATTGATAGTAAAAACCATAGAATTGCATCAACTGATGTTAATGTAATTCCTGGCATTAGAACTGTTAGTTCTGCAAATTCTGTTGGCTCTACAAAGAAATTTGAAAGATTCAAAAGTAAAAAATAAAATACATAACCCATCATCAAAAATCCTGCTATAACACTAACATCTGCGAATACACGAACTCCTCTCCTAGTTCTTCCAAGTAATCGAGTTAATGCATCTTGGACTTTGTAATTTTTGTAAGTTAGACTATATGGTTTTAGTGTGAATCCAAACCTCTCAACTTTTAGCGCTTTTGCTGTAACAAATATTGCTACCCAAGCTATTAGAACATAGATTATTGCATTTTGTGTAATAAAGTCAAATTCCATACGATCGGTAATTTTTTTTAATACCGTACATTTATCGGTTGCTATGAGACCTGTGATTATTGTATCTACTTTTCCAGATAAAAAAACCATTACAAAGATTGCAAATCAACTAGTCAAGAAAAAACTCGCAGCATGTGTGAACACAACAAAAATTTCGTCTATTTATTCTTGGAAAGGAAAAATTGAGAATCAATCAGAATATTTAGCACTGTTTAAAACCACCAAAAAAAATCTGCAACCACTAAAAAAAGAATTAAAAAAACTTCATCCATATGATGTTCCGGAAATTTTAGAAATAAATCCAGTGTCGATAAACCAGCCATATCTAAAATGGCTTGTTGATTCTACCATCTAACCATCTACAGGAAACCTAAGTAGCGCAATAATTCCACCCAATCCAGAAACTCTCAATCCTGCATCAGTACTACCATCAACGCTAAAAAGTTCTCCACCTTTCGTTTCTACATCATTTAGGAAGTCTATTACTTCCTGTTCATCAGAATCTTGAAGAACCTTTTCAGAAAACGCCAGTGATTCTATTGCAGCAAATTCATTTGCCTTACGAGTCTCTTCTAATCCCATTGAAAATTTCTTACTTGTCTTATTAGCTAGAAACATGACTTGATCTATAATTTTCGAAACTTTTGCTAGCTTACTATCAGACATTATTTCCTTCATACTATCTGATTTTGTGAAAATATGAATCCCATCTTCTCCACCAGAATCGACACCCTCAACCACTTTAATTTGGATTTTTTTCCCTAATGTAGTATTAGAAAGAAAATTACCAAACTTCTTTCGTGTTTCTCCCGGACCAAAAATTATTACTATGTCGTCTTTTTGAATAATTGTTGATAGGGTTTTTGTTACATCGTCAAAGAATTTTTCAATCTTAAAATTACTTTTGTATCTTTTTCCACTAGAACCAGAGTAAATATTTGGTAAAAGATGCAAATGAGTTCCTTTCAATTTACCTATTCCACAATCGCCGGTATCTATTGCAACTAAAACAAATGTTGCGGCGTTCTGTTTCTTCTTAGCAAGTTTCTTTTCAACAGTGGCCCATTCTTTCTTTACAAGATTAAAAGGCTCATCGATTTTTACAATAAACGAATGGTGTGAACCATGAGGAACTGCATCATTATTTGATTCGGTTATTGTTCCTCCCACACGAATTCTGTCTAAAACATCATCCAGTGATACTTTTTCAACTTCAATCGCGAGTCTAATCCTTATTCTTTCACCCTTATCTGGTCTTGAATACTCTTTTTCTTGTTTTATTACACGTGTTGTTTCCCCAACTATTTTATCACCTTTTTTAATCAAACGACGAATTGTTAACAAATCATCAGATTCTTCAGCGATAAACGAGATAGTATTATCATCTAGAGTTTTTGAAATCATAATCTATTCTAGAATTTACTAGTAAAAATAACTAATTTGTTGGTTTTTCAGATTGTTCCTCTGCTTTCTTTTTAACATAGTTTTCAACCCAATCTAATGTAATAACGCCACCCTCAGCCAAATTCACCAGTGAGTTTGATGATGCTTCACCAACTACTTTACCACTATTTTTTCGAATCTGACGCCATTTCAATTTTGTATTCCCACTTTTTGAAGAATAAATTATTCCTAAGACATCACGTGCATTCACAAATGTTATGTCCCGAATTTTTTTAAGTGTAACTTCATCCGCTGCTTCAACATAGATAGAACCTTTCTCATCTTCGCGTGTAGGAAACACTTCAGGATCCTCAAGATAGCTCCTAGGAGCAAATGAGTTACATGTACTTGCTACAATAAACCTTCGAAAGCTTTCCAATGATGATGGGGCATCAATCGCGACCATTTTTTTAATAGAAAAATATCTCAAATATCAAGCTTTTTGAAAGACTCAAGTATCATCCATTTTGAATCCAATTGCAGGCGATGATGCAAAATATCCTTTGATATGATGATAGGGATCTTGAGTTCTGAGCCTGCGAGTTTAAATAAAAGTCACTCGAAATAGTTATCCAAAATCAGTATCGCGTTTTTGCGACTGCTGTTCATTTTTTCTAGCAGCCTCTCGCCACTCATCATCATGGTTTTGCCTTCCATGATTACATTTTACACAACCGACGATTTTACCATCAGTATGCTTTTCAAAAGTTTCACATCCACAAAAACATGCCATATCTATCTCACGATTTTTTACTATATCTTCTTTTATAATTATACTTCAGCTCTAGAAGTTTTACAGCATTCACCCATTGGAATATCACGCCCTCTTGGACTCTTACTAGGACACTTTAACATTATACATAATGCATCAGTAAATTGCTTGTTCATGTGATGCTCAATCCCACATACCATCTCTTCATCAATGTCAATTTTGAGCGCACTTGACATGAGGACCTCTAAGAGACGACTATTTCTAATCATAGATGAAGCGATTTTCTCACCGCTTTCCGTTAATGTGACTCCTGCTTTGTTATAGGTAACCAGTTCCCTGTTTGAAAGTTTTTTTAACATCTGAACTACACTAGGCTGTCTTACATTAAGCCTCTTTGCAATTGTACTTATTTTCACTTCATCACCTTTTTCTGCAATATGCCAAATTGCTTTCAGATACATCTCTGTATGTTCTGCTTCGGCAGTGCCTACAAAAAGAACCTCTTCATTTTCTAATTCATCCATAATATCATCAAACAACTTTGTTTTAATAAATTTTCAAGCTTTTCCATGAATAGAATAGGTTTATTCCACTACTTTTGCATCCTGTAACAAATATTCAAAATATTCTCTAGCAAAACCAGCTAATCCTGAATGATCTGCCCATATAGCTACTATTTCAGACGAACTTGAACTGCTTATCTCAGGACCTAGTAGGATCACTACATATCTCTTATCCGAAATTATGCCACCACCAAAAAGTCCCTTTTTCACTTTGACATTTGCAACTCGAGAAATTGACGTTAGTGACTCTTTATCAAGACTATCTGAGGTTAGAATTGTAATTTCAATTCCTTTGTCATGTAACTGTCTTAGTTTTGGTAATGCTTGCTTAACAATTTCTTCCCCCGCTTGTGGTACAGCAATCATTACTTCCTCTCTACAGTTCTCTACCATTTCCATAATTTTAGAGACAATGTTCATTACTCCTGAGATAAACCAAATATCAGGCTTCTCACTAGTCCCACTTTTTTCATACAGTGGAACAAGTTCAGACAATATTTTATTTTGATTAGCTGAAAATTCTGTATCTAAGTTTTGTTTTGTAGTATCAAGTGCAGTTGTGGGTGATTTTGCAATGTATTTTGTCGGTCTCGAATCATCAGAACCAATCCATCCTTTTCCTTCTAATGTTCCTAACACCTCATAGATCTTTGAATAAGGCACACCTGATTTATGACTTAGTTCTGACGCATTAAGTTCTCCACTATTTACGAGAGCAGTGTATGTACGAGTTTCGTAACTTGTAAGACCTATTTTCTCTAGTGATTTTCTAACCTTATCAGAAATACTCATTGTCATCGATTGCAAATTTTGCTATTTAAATTGAATATTTGATCCCTACCTATTTCATCTGGTGTATAGTAGGAATTGGATTAAATACTATAATTGAAAGATTTCATTAAATGGCATTAATCCAGATCTCGAATCAGTCGACAAAAACACAGGGAAAGAAATCCACTATTAGATTCACCCAGAGTATTTGCCCAGATTGTAATATGATTCTAGATGCCGAAGTCTTTGAAAGAGATAATCAAGTCTTTATGTCCAAAGTCTGTCCAACACATGGCGAAACTGAAGAACTATATTTTGGTTCTTATGACATGTACAAAAAATTCAGTACATATTGGGTTGACGGAAAAGGTGCACATTCACCAAATGTTATAATGGAAGACAAGTGTTCTTGTCCAAACAACTGTGGACTTTGCTCCAACCATCTCTCACATAGTGGACTTGCAAACATGATAGTGACAAACAGATGTGATCTTACTTGTTGGTATTGTTTCTTTTATGTCAAGAAAGGTCTTGAAGGCGCATACATGTACGAACCAGATCATGATCAAGTAAGAGCAATGATGAAAACCCTAAGAGCAGAAAGACCAATTCCAGGAAACTCTATGCAGATTACTGGCGGTGAACCAATGCTTAGAGATGATATTTCCGATGTTATCAAAATAATGAAAGAAGAAGGTGTTGATCATATACAGATGAACACGAATGGTATTAGACACGCAATGGATCCAGAGGCTGGACGTGAAGTCAGAATGGCTGGCTGTAATAATCTTTATCTAAGTTTTGATGGTGTTACCGCAAGAACAAACCCAAAGAATCACTGGGAAATTCCATACGCATTAGACACTTGTAGAAAAACTGGAACAACTGTAGTTTTCGTTCCAACCGTAATCAAATCAATTAATGATCATGAATTAGGCGGAATTATTAGATATGCACAGAAGAATATGGATGTAGTTCATGCTGTAAACTTCCAACCTGTATCACTCACTGGAAGAATGGGAAAGACAGAGCGTCTCAAATATAGAATTACGGTCCCAGATTGTATACAGAGAATTGAAGAGCAAACAAGCGGTCAAGTAACTGCTGATGATTGGTATCCAGTACCAAGTTGTATGCCACTAACTAATGTTATTGAAGCATTTTCTAGTAAACCAAAATATGAATTATCAATTCACTTTGCATGTGGTGCAGGTACATATGTATTCGAAGATGCAGATACCAAGAAATTTGTCCCAATGACACGTTTCTGTGATCTACAGGGCATGCTTGAATTATTTGAAGATAAGGCAGAGCAGATTCATTCTGGCGCTAACAAATACTTTACAATGCTGGAAGTAGTGCGAAAACTCAAAGGTTTTGTCGATAAAGAAAAACAGCCAGCAGGATTAGACTTGGCTAAGATGTTTAGTAGTATACTAATGAAGAGGTCGTTTGACGCTGTAGGCGGATTCCATGTTAAGGGCTTGTTCTTAGGCATGATGCATTTCCAAGACAAATACAATGAAGATTTAGAAAGATTGCAGAGATGTGATATTCATTATGTTACACCTGATCTTAGAATTATTCCATTCTGTGCATTTAATGTAATTCCAGAATGGTACAGAGACAGAATTCAGAAGAAATATTCCATCACAGTAGAAGAGTGGGAGGAAAGAGAAGGCGTTAAACTCGAAGACGGTCTTTACAGAGGTCTTATGAGACGAGGTGCAGGTGACGAACTTGCAGCAGGTTGTGCAAAAAGTGAGATGTTCCATCAAGCAGCACAAGCAACAATGTAATAGTTTTTTAAAAATCCTGAAATATCTTAACTAATAATGTTGTTTACGTGTTCACAAATAACTAAGATTTGTTCATCAGTCAAGGATGGATATGATGGTAGTGACATTATCTCCTTGGAAAACTTTTCACTGTTAGGTAACTCATAATCATCGTTTCTTTCAATCTCTTGATATATTGGTTGCAAGTGGATCGGTGTTTCATAATATATTGCAGAACCAATATCATTATCTGTTAACTTCTGACGTATCTGATCTCTCTTTTTATGCTTTATTACAATTTGATGATAAACTGATTTACCATTTTCATTTTCCGGTAAAATACAATCATTAGCCAGATTTTTTCTATAAATTGAGACAATCTCTCTTTTCCTAGCATTTTTTTCATCAAGATGTTTTAGTTGAACTCTACCTATGGCTGCATTGACTGTGTTTAATCTCATTGTAGAGCCTAATTTATCAAATTCAGTCTTTGTCTTTCTGCCATTATCTCTAATTGATTTAATTTTTAATGC
>Ga0310344_10003649_pt1 | contig 11438 bp, 8 predicted proteins | sample HC15DNA20200_MG_FD_203801 | JGI IMG/M metagenome (GOLD analysis project Ga0310344, IMG submission 203801) | Marine microbial communities from station ALOHA, North Pacific Subtropical Gyre - HC15-DNA-20-200_MG | ecosystem: Environmental > Aquatic > Marine > Oceanic | place: Pacific Ocean: North... | reverse complement strand
CTCGCCCGAAGTCGACGAGCACCTCGAGCAGCTCATCACGAGTGGTCGGAATCTCCACGCGACCCACACCCCCCTCTGACTCAAGGTAGTTGCCCTAGTTGGTGCTGAAGGGGCGCGCGCACTTGGGGCACCTCGTGGGCGCGCTGACCCTGACCCTCTCCCAAGCGTGCCCGCAGTTGCCGCAGATCCACTGCCTCTCTGGGAGGCTGTCGAGCACCTCCTGACGCAGTCTTCTGAGCACTACTGACTCGGCTAGGCTCGGCGCGGGTGCGATTCGTTTGACCAGCTCCGCGTGGTTGCCGCCGTGCTCGACCATCCCCGCTGCGTGGAGCAGCTCGTGCACTAGGGTGTGACGGAACAGCAACTCGTCTTCGGCGAGCACGCGGTTGAGTCCGATGGTGACAGAGCCGGGCGCGGCCCTGAGCCTGCGCCTCCTGAACAGCTCGTTGGGGTCGTACTCGAAACGAGTCATCCCTAGGCGACTCTCGTCAGGCTCCAGCCATTCCAGAGTCAGGTGCTTACCCAGGTGCCGCAGGAACGGCGCCTCCTCCTCGCTCAGAGCTTCCTTCAGTTCGTCGAGCAGACCCTCGGGCATCTCCGGGGCCCCTGTATCTCCGGCACTGCCCCCGCTTCCGACCACGCCGCAGCGTACCCCATTCTCCTTAAATGGCCGTCGTAGGTCGGCTGTGTATTGGGCGTGTGGCGCAGCCTGGAAGCGCGCTTCCTTGGCATGGAAGAGGCCCCGAGTTCAAATCTCGGCACGTCCACCATTACCCACCCGATTGTGATAGCATTATCCCCTCAGTAAATCGTTTTCCGACTTTGGTGACTTGAAGCCTACGGAACTAGCCCAAATGGTGTGTTAAAGGGCAATTTACATTGATACTAAATAGTCTATACTTGCACGCACGACGTATGAAGTCTAAGCTGAAAGCAACACTTCTTTGCACGCTAATGATTGCGTCAGTCCTTGCCGGGTGTCTCGGCGGGGACGACGATGAACCGGAACCGGAACCAGAAGACGTACTAGGTTGCACCTATGCGGACGCTGAGAACTACAACCCCGATGCCACCAAGGACGACGGATCGTGCACCTACGCCGATCCTGAGCCAGAGCCTGAGGCCGTAATGGGCTGCATGGATCCTTCGGCAAATAACCACAATGCTGCCGCTGAGGAAGATGACGGCTCTTGTGACTATGGTATGGCACAAGCCGACATTATGGCGGCTTACGCTTCAGGGGACATGTCCTTCAGCGAGGCTCTCTACGAGTTGGAGAAGTCACGGAAGTGCCGTGAGCAGGGTACAAACAACCCCTGTGAGATAGTTGAGATGTCGATTGGCGACGCCTCTACCATCGACCCACACGATGCTTACGACTCCGCATCTGGAGATGTAATTGAGCAGGTCTACGACACGCTCTACCGCTATGCTGGAGACGGCAGCGGGAACGCCATCATCGAACCACGTCTGGCTACTGGCTACTCAGTCAGTGCAGATGGCCTGACCTACACCTTCGACCTAAGGGACGATGTGTATTTCAGCAACGGTGACTTGATGGAAGCATCCGACGTTGTGTACTCATGGTGCCGCGTACTTGGCTACGGCTCGCCCGACAGCCACGTAGGCTGGATCCTAGAGCAGAGTTTCGACTGCAACGACGCTGACGGCAACCACGACGACAATGGTGGCCTGAGTCTCACAGTCAACAGCGCGACCTCTTTCTCGGTCACACTGTTCGCACCATCCTCGGCTTTCATCTCCACGATCGCCTACACGGTCGGTGCTGTGATTAACGCCGAACTGTGCGAGGCCAACCGTGTCATAGAGCTCGACGCTGACGGAAACGTCAGTTCGGACGACTACTGCCACGAGTGGATGGATGAGGGGCCGTTCGGAGCTGGAACCAACGCATACTTGGTACAGTCATGGGTCCGTGAGGACCGACTGGTGCTGGTGCCGAACTGGATGTACTGGGAGGCTGGTGACTACAACATCAACCGCCACACGGTGTCCATAGTTACCGAGGCGTCGACGAGGCTGCTGGCCTTCACCGACGGCGAGGTTGACTTCGGCAGCATCAACATCGAGGACTTGGTCAACTTCTGTGACAACCTTGAGGACAAGCCGAACGTACAGTCCAAGGACGGGTACATCTGCACCTACAGGGAGACCTTCACCACAACCCTGTCCGCCTTCAACCTACACCCGAAGGTTCTGGACGCCGGTGAGGACAACACTGACCCAGGTTCGAACTCGTCTCTGGTGCTCAACCACGACTGCGATGGTGACGGAACCAATGACTGCAACGTCATGGAGACCGCGGCCCTGCGCGAGGCTATCTCATATGCATTCGACTATGAGACGCACCGAAGGGAGACATACGATAACTCGTTGGCTCCTCAGTATGGACCGATCCCGACTGGATTCCTGTTCGCAGAGACCCAGTACGAGGTCTTCACGTATGACATCGCAGGCGCCGAGCAGATTCTCGAGGAAGCCGGCTTCATCCGCCAGTACGACTGCTCTTCGCTGACACACGGCGAAGCACCTACTGTTGTGGCTGAGGCTGACAGAGACGGCACCGAGTGCCGCCTGCCTAACATCCTGCGCGTGATGGCCAACGAGGGCAACGACTACCGTATTGCCATGGCTGGACAGTTGGAGGAGGCCCTAGGGACCATCGGAGTTGCAACTTCAGGTGACGCCAAGCCTTGGCCAGAGTACCTGACGATGTACTACACCAGGACATGGGACATCCGCTTCAGCGGATGGGCACCCGACTATCTGGACCCTGATAACTACTGGTCGCCGTTCGCCGGCGGTCACTCCATTGGTGGCGACGCCTATGGTACAGGGTACGAGAACGCTGATGTCAACGCCGCTCTGTTGATTGGTAGGACATCCCAGGACAACGCTGAGCGCGAGCAGGCATACATCGATGCCTTCGCTGCTTGGCAAACGGATCCGAACATGATTATCATCGGTCAGTACAACGGCGTAGGTGTCAAGCACGACGACATCTGCAGCCCTGACTGGGTAGCCATTGGGTCCGCCCACTGGTTCGACTACGACAAGCTGCCTGAGGTAGACGGCCAGCTAGTCGGCTCTTGTGATTAAGCAGGTTAGTCGAGTAACGTAAGGCCGGCGGCAGCCGCTTCGGCGGCTGCCGTCGCGCCGAAACTAAATTCCCCTCACGCCTGCCTACGGCAGGCGTGAGGTAACCGTCATAGGTCGACGGCCGTACCACAGGCAGGGAGGGATTGTCTTGAAGCTACACGAGTTCGTCGTCCGGCGACTGTTGCTGCTAATCCCGGTCATGATAGGGGTTGCAATCTTCACGTTCGCCATAGCTCACATCATCCCTGGCGACCCGGCTGCCATTCAGTGCGGCGACAAGTGTGGCGTGATAGTCGGCCACACCGAAGACGGGGAGCCGATATCGGCCTACGAAGCCAACAGAATAAGACTGAAGATGGACGATCCTGTTACTGTCCAGTTCTGGAGATACATCACGGATTTGGCTGAGGGTGACTGGGGCGAATCTTTACTCTATCATCGTCCTGTTGTCGATGTTGTCAAAGACGCCGCTCCGATAACACTGGAGATGTCATTCCTCGCCTTATTCATAGCCTATCCCCTAGGCATTATCCTAGGCATAATCAGTGCAGTCAGACAAGACCGCATGTTCGACCACGTTTCCAGATTCTTCGCCATCGCCTTCGTTAGCCTGCCGATATTCTGGTTCGCAATGATGTTGCAACAAATTCTCGCAACAGGGACTGAACACGGAGGTATTTGCGATCCGATATTCGGAACCGAGGGAGGATGCTTCCCGATATATGGCAGGCACGATCCAAGTTACACCTATCCTGTAGACGGGTATGCATGGTACTATCCTGCAGGAGGAACTGGATTCCACCTCGTCGACAGCTGGTTCGTGACCGACGAGAAGCTGGCAACACTGCCCTCTGAGTGGGGCTCGAACTGGCTGCTGTTCAAGGACACTTTGACGCACCTGGCTCTTCCTTGCGCCGCTCTGGGGATTGCATCCGCCGGCTCACTTCTCAGGTATATGCGCGCGAGCCTGCTCGAGGTGCTGCACGAGGACTACGTTAGGACCGCCCGCGCCAAAGGCCTCTCAGAATTCAGGGTAGTCATCGTACATGCATGCAGAAACGCCCTGATCCCGATAGTCACCATTCTGGGGTTCTCCATAGGGGGCGCGATAGGAGGAGCAGTCCTCACTGAGACCGTATTCGCCTTCAACGGGATGGGGAGGGTTGCTGTGACATCGATTCAGTACCTTGACTTCGTAGTAATCATGGGCGTTACTCTGATTACTTCCGTGATTTTCCTATTATCCAATCTAATCGTCGACATAACGTACGCAATTATCGATCCGAGGGTGAGGTTGGAATGAGGGGCTGGGACGATGGTAAGGGAGATCGCGATGAGAGCCGCAGACGCCTGCGAGAGGCGCTATCCCAATCCAAGAGCGACCTCAGCCGTAGTTGGAAGATCTATCGCCGCTCTCTGCTAGCGATGCTGGGTCTTTTCATGGTCGTCTCTGTTTCTCTAGTTGCGATTTTTGCTGAAGATATAGCCGTCGAGCACCCTTACAGAAACCTGCAGGACACGGAGGATAAGTGGTCGATAGACTACGAGCCGAGGAGGGCCGACCCGTTCTCGGAAGAGTGCGACTGGCACGAGCAGAAGATCATCACCAACCCCAACTCCCCTCTTTTCTCCGAGATCGTGGTTGCCGAGTCCGACGACAAGGTGGGTGATGACAACAGATACTACAGGGACACACTGTCTGTAATCCAACTCATCAAACTGGAGGACTCTCTAGGATACGACCTAAACTTGTCACTCCTCAGCATAGACCCCTCCAACTCCTCCCTCCTGGTGCTGTCGCCCGAGCTATACGGCAACACATCCCTCTACGCTGGAGTCTGGGTGACATACGAGTTCGACAACGAGGCCATGCATCACTGGTGGCTGCCGGACGGTCACGACGTCTGCATCTTCGGGACCAATGATCAGGGCCATGACCTGTTCAGCAAGGTCGTGTACGGGTCCAGAGTATCCTTGAAGATAGGAATTACAGTGGCCACTCTGACAGTCATCATAGGGACCATCGTTGGAAGCATCAGTGGGTACTTCGGCGGCAGGGTCGACGAGGTGATAATGAGGATATGTGACATCTTCTTCGCAATCCCTGGGCTAATTCTCGCCATGGCCTTTGTAGCCGCCATGAACCAGATTACCAGTCTGACGATTCCGATATGGCTGGGAATCCTGTTCCCGATATTAGTTCTGGCCGCATTCTCCAACACGTACCTCAACTCGAACGTTCCCGATACCGACCAGGTAAGCGATCAAGCGATGGGCCTGATAATGCAGTATCGAGGAGTCCTCTTGGCATTAGTCGCCTTCTTATTCTTTGTAGGGTGGATGCCGGGACCCTCTTGGCCGGACTTCTTCGGAATCTCCGAGAGCAGAAGCTGGAGGGCCTTCGCGTCACTGGGGATAATCGCAGTTCTGGGGGCGATCATTCTGGCAGACAGGAGATTCTTCCTCAACACGAGCTTCGAAGGAGGACTGGGCAGAATTAGGGAATCCTTCGATTGGACGAACCCATGGAGGTACTTGACATTCAGGACATTGGCGGTGTTCGTGTCCCTAGCGCTGCTGTTCAGTTTCTCCGGGAACGAGGGCGATGAGATAGTCCTAATCAAGGACTTCGATCGGCTCTGGAAGGTGCAGGCAGCACTCATCTTCACCGGCTGGCCGGGTTATGCCAGACTGATTCGAGGACAGGTCCTATATGTCAAGGAGATGACCTTCGTCGAAGCCGCTAGGAGCGTCGGGGCCCGTCCTGGGAGGATAATGTTCAGGCACATCCTGCCCAATGCTTGGGCCCCGTTACTTGTCGCCTTCACCTTGGACATAGGGGGGACAATACTCTCTGCTTCCGGCCTCTCATTCCTCGGGTTGGGTGCCGACGCATACACTGCAGAATGGGGGTTGATGATATCCGAAAGCAGACGTTACTTCCTGCTGTCGCCACATCTGATGCTATATCCGGGGCTGGCAATCGCTGTGACGGTCCTCGGCTTCAACTTGCTTGGTGACGGAATCAGGGATGTCGTCGATCCCAAGAACAGGAGATGAGAAGTTGACTGAGAGCGTTCTAGAGGTTGAAGGACTCAGGGTCCACTTCGACACGCTCGATGGGCCAATAGAGGCTCTCCATTCGGTTGATCTGAAGGTCGATGAGGGGCAGATAATGGGCCTAGTTGGGGAGTCGGGGTGTGGGAAGTCGGTTACCTCGTTGGTCTCCATAGGACTTGCAACGTGCGAGGTTGACGAGGGGAGCGTGAGATACCAAGGGGAGGAACTCCTGTTCAAGGACTCAATCTCTGACAGCAGGATACAACTCGCCTCCGGGCGAATCACGGCGTTCGGAATAATGGCTTTGATATTCTCTTTCTTCGCGACAATCCTAGTGGAGCCCAATCTGTTCAGTTCCCTGTTTGTATTATTCCTCTTCATTACAATTGTGTCATGGCTAGTGGGATTCAGGGCCAAGACAGAATTCCGCAAGCATCAGAAGTTCATGAGGTGGGTCCGTGGCAACGAGATTAGCATGATCTTCCAAGAGCCCATGTCGGCTCTGAACCCACTGTACACGGTCGAGAAGCAAATCTCCGAGGTGATGCGCGCGCACGACAGGCTGGTTGATGCCGAAACACCTCAGCACATCAGAATCCTACAGGCACTTGTGAGCCCCTTCTCGTTTTTCGCCCGTGCAATTAGATTGAGCCCATACGCCTCATCCGCAGCCATCGGGATTTTCGCCTTCGTGACAGCTGCTCATGTTTTGGGTCGCGCACAGGAAGCCGAGCCTTTGGCATTCATCCTCGTGATTGCCCTACCAATCATTAGTTCAGTTTTCTCATTGGAGGAACGAAGGTCGCCGTTGCTAATGACTGCCATCCCTCATCTCCCGATAGGAGTAGCCTCCTCAATTGTGGTCTACCTGATGCTATGGATGCCTTTCTCGGCCCTCCTAGGCATGGTTGTCATTTCCACTCTACTAGCACTTCCTGTGGTCATCATGCTCGACTACCTGAAGCTTGACCCAGCCCACACCAGACAGGTCATCGGCATATTGGAGGACGTCAAGATTCCAAACCCAGAAGCGGTCGTGAAGATGTATCCACACGAGCTTTCAGGAGGGATGCGTCAGAGGGTGATGATTGCAATGATGATGGCATGCGAGCCGAAGCTCTTGATTGCAGACGAGCCTACTACAGCGCTTGATGTCACCATCCAGGCCCAGATACTCAAGCTGATGAGGGACCTGAGGGATGAGAAGGGTACGGCGATACTGCTGATTACTCACGATCTGGGAGTAATCGCTGAGATGTGCGACGATGTCACAGTGATGTATGCTGGCTCCGTGGTCGAGACTGGAAGTATCACAGACGTCCTCTCCCGGCCTAGGATGCCATACTCGATTGGCCTTCTTCACAGCATACCCACAATAGAAGCCGGTTCCGAAAGAGCCGTGCTCCCAATAATCCCGGGGCAAGTCCCGGATCCGAACCTGCACTTCGACGGGTGCAGGTTCCACCCGAGATGCCCCTTCGCTGATGAGAAGTGCATCTCAACCCCTCCGCCGATGATTGAGGTGGAGCCCGGGCACTTCGCTGCCTGCCACTACACAGATCAAACACATGACGTCTCACAGGTGCAAGCCGCATTCGATAGATTCGCAGAGGAATACGAGTTGGAAGGAGCTGTCTGAGATGACTGATGAGAACAGAGAAGGAGAGATCCTCATAGAGGTCAAGGACATGAAGAAGTGGTTCCCGATAAAGGGAGGCATGCTGTCCGCGGTCAAGAGCCACGTCAGGGCCGTGGACGGGGTCGACTTGCAAATCAAGCGAGGCGAAACACTGGGAATCGTCGGTGAGTCTGGTTGCGGTAAGACTACTCTGGGCAGGGTCTTGCTCGGACTGATACCGATTACCGATGGCTCGGTCTTCTATGACGGCGAGGACATCAGGGCCATTCCAGATAGGGAGCTCAGGAGGAGGATGCAAATCGTCTTCCAAGATCCGGGGGGCTCGATGAACCCCCGGATGTCCGTCAGGTCAATCGTCGGAGAGCCGCTACAGGTGAACAGACTGGCCGAGGGTGCCGAACTGACTCAGAAGGTGGCTGACGTGCTTGATTCGGTGGGCCTCAAGCGCGAGCACATGAATCGCTTCCCGCACGAGTTCTCGGGCGGGCAGAAGCAGAGACTCGCACTGGCCAGAGCACTCTCACTTGACCCCGAATTCATCCTCCTCGACGAGCCAACCAGCGCTCTCGACGTCTCGGTTCAGGCCCAGGTGCTGAACCTGTTGGAGGAGATTCAGGAGAAGCTCGGTCTCACCTTCGTCTTCATCACCCACGCTTTGAACGTGGTGAACCACATCAGCGACAGGGTGGCTGTGATGTATCTGGGCAAGATCGTAGAGATCGCCAATACAGCCGATTTGTTCGACAAGCCAGCCCACCCTTACACCCATGCTCTGATGTCCGCAATCCCGGAGCCGTCACTCGAGAAGGCCTCTAGAGAGAGGATTGTGCTGAGCGGCGATGTCCCGAGTCCAGCCGACCCTCCTCCTGGGTGCAGGTTCCACACCCGCTGCCCGATAGCCGTGGAGGGGGTGTGCGATGTCGTGGACCCACCCCTAGAGACAATCGATTTCGACGACCATGCAGTGGCCTGTCATTTCCCATTGGGTCCCGGGATGCGGCTGCCTGTAGTGGGCGACAATCAGACACAATCTGGAGATGACGACGGCCCGGCAACGGTCGTTCTCTGAGGAGAGAGGATGGCCCGGGAGACGGAGTCGGAGGAGGCTGCTCTTCCTCCGATGCTCAGCAAGGAGGAGGAGACCGAAGCCGCGTTCTGGCGTTTGAAGAGGGCCTCCGATGAGTGGAGGGAAGATCGGGTCAAACGGGTTCTCGCCCAAGAGGGAGAGAGCCCCTTGAGGACTCTTGGCAGGGTGCTGTACGTGTCTGCCTGCGTTCTTTTCGATGGCCTGATTCTGACAGAGATTCCAGTGAGGATGGGCAAGACCACGTTTTCATGGCTACTAATGACCGTCCTGCTGGTCCTGGTGATCAAGTATCAGAGGGACTACTACGGGAGATGGTTCGATGTCGACACCGACAAGATTGATTTCAGTCAGCCTTGACTGGGAAGCGCTCATTCGGTATCCGCTCGAATCTCCTGAACGAGGGGACGATTAGACCAGCAGTCGTGGTCAGCACCATGAACGCCACGGCGATTGAGTAGGTAGTGAGCACGTTCGTCGCCTCAATCATCCAACCTCCTAGAAGGGGTGCGAACGGGATGAAAATCAACGAGCCTATCGCATCCAATGAGTTGACCCTGCCCCTCAGATGCTGATCGACGCTGTCCGACATCGTGGTCCGCCAGATTACACCCAAGGTCCCGCCGAGTACTCCCTCTAGGAAGACGAAGAGTAGAATCGCCCAGAACGGAATCGGCATCGCCCACATCAGCATGCACCATGCGATTCCCCCGATGAAGATGTAGAACACCAATCCCCTGTACTCCTTGGGAATCGGGCGGATTCCACCGAGCACTGAGCCGACCATGGCACCCATTGCCCCGACGGCTCCGAACAGACCGAAGGCATTCGCCCCCAGCCCCTTGTTCTCGATGATGAACGGGACCCCTATCTCGATGGCCGAGTCACCTACATGCCAAATCATGAACATGAAGATGCCCGCGAACAGCCAAGGCTGCGTCTTGACGAACTCCCATGCTTCGACGACCTCCTCACGCAGGTCCCCGACCTCATCGCGAACCACCTCGACTTCCGAGATGGTCCAGAGGACAGCTCCGCTGAAGAGGAAGGTGATGACGTCGATGAACAGGCAGGTCTCTATCCCCCAGGTACCCACGGTGAAACCGCCGATTAGCGGCCCGAGCATCCATGCCGTAGTCATCGCAACACCTCTCATAGCATTGGCCTGCGGCAGCAGTTCCTCCTCGACCAGATCGGGCACCAATGCGCCTATCGCCGGTATTGAGAAGGCCCCTGCGCCTCCCGTCAGGAAGGTCACCACCAGCAGCGTCTTGATCTCGTCCAGCCCAGCCATGAGCGCAACTATCGCTAAGGCAACCAGCACTGCCTGGGACAGGTCCGCAACTAGTGCTACCGTTCTGCGTGGCATCCTGTCGACGACCATGCCTCCATACAGGAGGAGAGGTAGGTGACCGAGGAAGTAGGCGGTGAATATCAGGCCGTAGATTCTAGGCCCACCAATCTGGGCGACCGTCCAGCTCATCCCGATGATGAAGATTGAGGTGCCCAGCATGTTGACACCATTCCCGATGAGTAGCCGGCGGAATTCGGGAATGCCCCAAGCGTCCTTCATGCTCATGCGTCGATGGCCATATTGAGGCCATTTGAAGATGACTCGGGTCGGCTAAGGTATGAATTGAGTGAACGATTGTGCAATGATGAATGGATTAGCAAATGATAGATTTGTATATCACGAAAAATATTCAATATTATTGTACATATGTTCAGTATATAGCGAAAATTATGGAAATAAGCGCAAGAATGAACCAATTGTATGTACAAACGAGCGAATGATTATAGCACGCTCTCGCACGCTTACGCGTATTCGGGGGAGCGGGATGTTGGAATCAGCGGCGCATGTTGGTCTGCAAGCATCCGACGGCCCCTTGTCGCTGGACAAGTTCGGTACCGAATCAGCTAGGATCGGCAGGGAGGTTGCAGACGGATACCACCGCTATCACATAGATACCGAAGAGGTCGATGACGTGAATCCCCTACCACACAGGTTCCTAGTCACGGTCGGAAAGGTCGGTCTGGCGAAGCTGATCTCCAAGGAGGCGTTGACCTACTTCCGGCCTTGGGACCCACATTTCGACGTGATTCTTTCCAGACCCTGTACCTACGGCGTCTTCTCCGGGCCACTGGGCGGCTTCATTCCAAGGCCGAAGCTGTGTGTGGGGTGCTTGAGGTGCGAGGTCCAGCACCCTGAGTTCGTAAAGGTCCTGCCCAACCCGGACCTCGCCAAGATGGGAGACTCGTACACTACCCACGGCCACATCGCTGCCATCGACGAGGAAGCGAAGAAGGGCATGGTCCCGGTCCGCGGTCAGGGGTACAGGGGGCGCTTCGGCGGCCCGGGCTTCGACGGCATGCTGACCGACATGTCCGAGATTGTGCGGCCCAGCAGAGACGGAATCCACGGCCGCGAACTGATTGGCACGGCGGTGGACATCGGGAGCAAGCCGATGCACCTGTCCTTCGACTCCGATGGCAAGCTCTCGGGGAGCACCCCTGAGATGTTCACCATACAGGTCC
>Ga0310344_10003648_pt1 | contig 11439 bp, 12 predicted proteins | sample HC15DNA20200_MG_FD_203801 | JGI IMG/M metagenome (GOLD analysis project Ga0310344, IMG submission 203801) | Marine microbial communities from station ALOHA, North Pacific Subtropical Gyre - HC15-DNA-20-200_MG | ecosystem: Environmental > Aquatic > Marine > Oceanic | place: Pacific Ocean: North... | reverse complement strand
CTTTTTTTTACAATGTTTGTTTATTTCATCAAATTGCTTAATCGAGAATTCTCTATGTAAACGCATCTCTCTTTGTGTAGTTCCCCATGGACTATCAAGATAAGAATTTAAAAATTCTTTTGTGTAGATTTTTTCTACATTCTTTTTTTGTAATTTTACTGCATCACATCCAGCATCTTTTGCTAAATCAATAATTTTTTTAGCAACCTTAAGACTTCCCATATGATTAGTTCCAATTTCAGCAATTATGAATACCATATCTCTAAAAATTCTAGAATTAATCTGTTAAAATTGCTTTCTGTTCAATATTTAGTACTAGTTTTTTTATTTATATTATCAATAATAAAATCAGCAAATTCTCGAAACACACCATTACCACCTTTTGTTTTACATTTTAAATCTGAAAGTTTTCTAATTGCTTTATTTGAGTCGATAGGTGAAGCAGTAAAACCAACTTGCTTCATTATTTCAAGATCATTTAAATCATCACCAATATAGCCGATGTTTTCAGGTTTTACATGAAATTCTCTACAAATTTTTTTTAGTATACTAGATTTATTTTTAATATTAACATAACACGAGTCCGCGTTAACTTTTTTAGCACGGAGTTTTGCAATTTTTGAATTCTCACGTGTAAGAAAAATCGTTTTAATTCCTAAATTATGAAGAATTTCTACTCCCATTCCATCTTTTGTATTAAATTTTTTAAAGATTTTTCCAGTTTCGGAATAGTACATTCCACCATCAGTCAATACGCCGTCAACATCGGTAATTACTAATTTTATTGATTTTAAATTTTTCAGATTTTTTTGTGTCATTTTAATTCTATTACCTTTGAGTTTTGTGATGATTTTTTCATTGTTAATGCTATATTCAAAGTTTTAATTCCTTCATCTAATCCATTAATCGTTTTTTGCCTTTTTTGTATGCATTTAAAAAAATGTTTGATCTCATCAATATACATTTGATTTCTTTCAAATTTGTCTATCTTGAAGATTGTTTCCCATTTACTTTTTTTATTATTGTAAAATTTAATTTGATTATCTAAGGAATTCCAGATTATAATACCGTCAGTACCTTTAATTTTACACCCTCGTGATTCGGGTCCTTGAAAAAAATCCAGATGAAGTTCAGCAGTTATGTTCCTCTTAAATTTAATAATACTTGCACAATAATCTTCAGCAGTTATTTTTAGATCACTGAATTTTCCCATGAAAGAGAATACAGATTTTGGTTTCCCAAATAACCAAAATAAGTAATCAACATCATGTATCTGAGCTAATGTTATACCACCGCCTAATTTCTTCTTACCAGCATAACTAATTTCATAATTTTCATTTGGATGCCAATCTGGAAGATATGAACCATTTTCAGCCTGGATTGAGATTATTCTCCCAATTTTATTTTGATTGATCAATTTTTTTATGTGTATGATACATTTATGGAAACGGAGATTATATCCCATTTGAGTTATCAATTTTTTTTGTTTGACAATTTTTTCTAATTTTTTTATATCATTTGTTGAATTAGATAGCGGTTTTTCGATAAATAGATCAAGACCAGCTCTTGCCAGGCGTATAGCAGTAGGTATATGATAAGCAGTTTCATTTGTTATAAACCCAATCGTAGGTTTTTGGGCTAAACATTTTTCAAGAGTGTCAAAAATTTTTATTCTTTTTTTGGTTAATGATTCAAGATCACATCTTTTTGTACATATGATGATTTCATGTGATGAATGATTTAGTATGTTTTTAACATGTCTTTTTCCTATTGAGCCATAGCCAACTACAAGAATTTTTGCCATTATATACTAGAATAAAATCAATTTAAAAATTTTATTTATCACTCATTCTTTCATCTAAATTCATCTAATATCTTATTAATATTAGAAAAAAGAGAATTTTATGAAAATATTAGTTACTGGAGGTTTGGGGTTCATAGGAAGTAATTTTATTTTAAAATTATTAGAGCAAAGAGATATTGAGATAACTAATGTAGATGCTGAATTGTATGGTTCAGATCACAGAAATTTATCTCAACTTAAGGATTCTAAAAAATATAATTTTGTAAAAGGCAATATTTCAAACAAAAAATTCATGGAAGAACAGATTGAAAAATGTGATGTTGTTGTTAATTTTGCAGCAGAATCACATGTTGATAGAAGTATCAATGATGCAAATCCATTTTTAGTATCAAATATTCGTGGTGCATTTACGATTTTAGACATAATAACAAAACAAAAAAAACGTATGATTCAGATATCTACTGATGAAGTTTTCGGAAGTTTGATAGATGGAACCGCTAACGAACATTCAAAATTTAATCCCTCAAGTCCGTATGCAGCAACTAAAGCAGCGGCAGAACTCTTAATCAATTCTTATTCAATTACATATAATTCAGATGTAGTGATTACAAGATGTACAAATAATTATGGTCCAAGACAATTTGTAGAAAAATTAATTCCAAAAACAATAATTTTAGCAAATAAAGATCTAAAAATTCCAATTTATGGAGAAGGAAAAAATATTCGAGATTGGATTTTTGTTGATGATCATTGTAATGCAATCGATACAGTACTTTTCAATGGAAAATCTGGGGAATCGTATAATATTTCTGCAGATAATGAGATTGACAATATTACAATTGTTAAGAGAATTCTTGAAATAATGGATAAATCTGAAGACTTGATGCAGTTTGTGGAAGATAGACCAGGACATGATTTCCGATATAGTATGACATCAAAAAAAATATCTAATGATTTGAATTGGAAATTGAAAACAAGTTTTGAAAAAGGTTTGGAAAAAACTATTGAATGGTATTTGAATAATCCAGATATTCTAAACAATATTTCCAAAACGGTTTTAGACTATACACCATGGAAAAATAACTAATAGGAATAATATGAAAGGAATAATTTTACACGGGGGGCATGGAACTAGATTAAGACCCTTAACTCATACAGGTCCAAAACAGCTGTTACCAATTGCAAATAAGCCCATGTCACAATATTGTTTAGAAGCAATATATGAAACAGGAATTACGGATATTGCAATAATTATTGGTGGTGTAGGGTCAGACAAAGTTAGAGAATATTATGGAAATGGGGAAAAATTTGGTGTCAATATTTCATATATCAAACAAGATGAGCCAAGAGGAATTGCACATGCAATAAGATTATGTAAAGAATTTGTTAATAATGAAAAATTCCTTGTTTTTCTTGGAGACAATATTATACAAAAATCAATAATAGAATTTGTAGAAAATTTTAATAGTTCAGATTATGACGCAACAGTTTTGTTATGTGAGGTAGACAATCCTTCAAGATTTGGAATTGCAGATATAGATAATAACAAAATTGTAAAAATAACGGAAAAACCAAAAAATCCCACGTCAAATTTGGCCGTTACGGGGATCTATCTATTGACACCTAGAATTTTTGAGATTATAGATAATTTAAAACCATCATGGAGAAATGAGTTAGAGATTACAGATGCATTAGATAATTTGTTAAAACAAAATAATAACATTAGTTTTGAAAAAATTACCGATTATTGGAAAGATACAGGAACTCCTGAAGATATTATTCATGCAAATGGAGAAATTATTAAAAAAACGTTGGAGCAATCTAAAAAAAATAAGAATGAACATTTGATTGGAATGGATAGCATAGTTGAGTCAAATGTAGAGATTATAGAACCAGTTGTTATTGGAAAGAACTGTCATATTTCAACTGGTTCCTCAATAGGTCCAAATGTTAGTGTCGGGGATAATACAACTATTTCTGTATCTAGCATAGAAAATTCAATCATAATGCAAAATTGTAAAATAAATTCCGATACAAAAATTGAAAATAGCATTATTGCAAGTAACTCAGAAATTAAAGATGAATCAGGAATGAAAAAGATTTTTCTGTTAGGAGAAGGTTCAAAGGTGTCACTTTGAGAATAATTTTTGATTAGTAACAGTAAATATCTAAGTACCTTGGTTTGAGATATGAATGAGAATCCTCTAGTAAGTATTGTTGTTCTCAATTATAATGCGGGGGAATTATTACTAAATTGTATTGATTCATTAAAAAAATCAAAATATGTAAATTTAGAGATAATAGTTGTCGACAATATTTCATCTGATAACAGTCAAAACAAGTGTAAAGAGAGATTTCCAGATATTAAAATAATTCAGAATAATGAAAATCTTGGATATTGTGGAGGAAATAATGTCGGTATTAAAGAAGCAAAAGGTAAATTCATTGTCATATTAAATCCAGATACTATTGTTCAAGAAAATTGTATTGATGAATTGATTTCTGCATATAATGAATTTGGTGAAGGGCTTTATCAACCAAAAATTTTATCACTAAATGAAGAAAATATCATACAAAGTACAGGGAATATGCTTCATGTTTTTGGATTTGGTTTTGCGAGAGATAAAGGAAACAAAGTTGTAGATAAAATTGAAAAAATTGAGAAAATTGGATATGCATCAGGAACATGTCTATTTACATCCAGAGAAGTCTTTGAGAAAATTGGATTATTGGATGAATTTCTATTTCTATACCATGATGATTTAGATTTAGGTTGGAGAGCAGCACAAATTGGAATAAATTCCTACTATGTTCCAAAATCAAAAATTTTTCATGTCGAGAGTTATTCATTAAAATGGTCAGCAAAAAAGTTCTATTGGTTAGAGCGAAATAGAAAATATTGTCTTCAAACACACTATTCTAAAAAAACATACAAAAAGATGAGATTTTCATTAATGTTAGTTGATTTATTTGTATGGATGTTTTATTTATCAAAAGGATTTCTTGTTGTTAAAATTAAAGCAGAATTAGATGTAAAAAGAAATAGAGAATTAATAGAAAAAAAATATTTAGAATTAGAAAATAAGAAGATAATTTCGGATATGGAGCTTATAAAAAAATTTCCAGATGAGATATTTGTTCCAACAAATGTTTCACAACAATCAATGAATGTTAAATTTAATTCTATATTAACAAAATTAAGTAAAAAAGTTAAAGAAGAAATTATTTAATTTTTTCAGAGATTACAACTGCCACAGCAATACCTTTATCGTGAGATAATGAAGCAAGAAATCTATATTTGTCTGCTTTTAATGATACATCATCAGTCTCCTTAGAATCTAAAATCTTTACAGTGGGTTTAGAATCTAGATAAAATGTTTCAATTTGTGAAGGAATTACTATTTCACGAATAGATTTCATTAATGCTTCTTTCAGAGCAAATTTTCCAGCAAATTTTTCGGAATAATTTGAGAATTTTAGACAGTAATCAATTTCTTGGTCAGTAAATATCCCTTTATAGAAACTTTGATTTTTTTCAAATGGTTTGTTCAAGAACTTATCTATACTTGAGATATCAATCCCAATTCCAAAGTTTTCAATCATTTTATTTCAATTTCTTGACAAGTCAATTTGAGAAAATTTTTACACATTAAGAAACATTATGGTTTTTGAGATGTCGTTTGATATCTGCCACATTTTTTACATCAGTAATTTCTGAAATTGTAAATTTTACTTTAAAATGATTTTCAAGTTCGTCTACTAAGACTAATCCATTAAAAGAATCCCAAGACTCAATATTTTCTGGACTAGACTCATCATTTACTTGAGATTCAGAGATTGAGAATACCTTAGCGACTATTTCATTAACGTCATCAATCATTCAATTTCAACCTTCAAGTGTTTTGGTAATTTTATTTCATTATTTAATTTATAGATCCAACTATCACCTTCCTTTTTGAAACCAGAATCAGATAGAAAATTTTCAGCAGGTTTATTTTTTTGAGTGGGAATAAAGTTTGCGTGAATTTCTTCTACTCCATTTTTTTTTGCATCAATAAGAATTTGGGACAATATGCCATTTTCAACACCTCGCCCCATTATTCTACAACTTAAGAGGAATGTGTCTATATTCCATAGTTTATCTTGTTTGTTAATTATGTATACGCCAGTAATTCCATTATCGCCAAATTTGTCTATTACTTGTGCACAACCAACAATGAAGTCACCGTTGTTAGTAAAATTCCTAATTTCTTCTTCTTGATACCTTTTAGTTGTTAAATTAAATTGATTTGTTTTTAATGTAAGTTGAGAAATTCGTGGTATTAAAAACTCATTAGATTTTTTCATCTTTACTTGAATATCTAATTGGTCTAGAAAATCATCTAAATTTGATACTGATTTTTCAAATTCATTTCGCTCTCTTTGTTGTGCATACATTTGACCTCTTTCGACATCTTCCTTGGTTCTTTGTAAAACGTTGAAATCATTTAGATCTTTTAAAATCGGTAAAAACTGAGAAGGATCATCAGGTAGTTCAATTGTTAATACTTCAGGAAATTCCTGTTTTATCCTTTCTCGATTAAGTTTATCATCATCAAAAAATACAATACTGTTCAATCCAATATTTATTTCATCAGAAATTTGTTTTAGATTTTGTGCTTTATCATTCCAATTAATTTTAACACTTGCAAAATTTTTTTCTTTTAAAATCATGTTTGGATGTTCTTTGATTACCTTCATAGCATCGTCAAGATTATTTTTACTGTTTATTGCAAGAATTATTCCTTGATTCCACATAGATAATAATTCTTTTTGGAAATCAACAAATGCTTTTCCATTTGCTGAATGCCCTAATTCTATTCCATCAAAACCGTCTTCACCAACTATACCACCCCAGAGTGTGTTATCTAAATCTAAAACAATACACTTACGATTTGTTCCAGAAATTGGTTTTATGTAACCCATTAAGTCGTAAGCAAAATATGGTAAAAAATTTAAAGCGATTTGTATATCACCAAGATGAAATTGTCTATAGTCAAAAACATTTTTTTCACCATGTTTTGAAATAAATTGATTAAAATCATAAACATATACAGAATTTTGTTTTTTGGAAATATCACGAAGTGATTTATTTATTTCTTCTATCATTTCGTGAAAGCCAAAATTAGATTTGGTTTCAATAATACCATTTGGAGAATAAGAAGGTATATTGAAATTTGCAATTATTAGTTTGGTGTTTAGATTCTTTTCAAAATTTTTTATGATATTTTCAAGATGATTAATTTTTTCATTGACTAATGATTTTCTTTGATCATCAGACATATCATATGGAAAATGAAAATTTTCTCCAAGAAAATTTCTGATATCTATTAGTAAAAATGTCACATCAGGAGAAAATTTGTAATATTGACTTTCAGTATCAAGTAATTCTTGATTATATTGATTATAACCCGCCACATATGATTGATAACGAATTCCAAGTTCAGAACATTTAACATGCAATATCTCACTTAGGCCATTCAAAGTAAAACTAGATAATATTGCCACTTTGAGTTTTTTATCAAAGTTAACATCTTCTATATTTTTAGAGAGTGATATGTATTCTGAAAGTGTTTTTTCCATTTTCCTATATTAAAAATGGTTATTTCAACAATAAATATTATGTATGAATTCTACTATTTTTTATCAGTAAGCTTTAGATTTTGAGGAATTTCGTTAATCATGGTTAACATGAATAAAGATGATGAGAGTAACACATTTCCCATTAATGAAAAAGAGGTAATGGATTTTTATGGTTATTCAGGAGGTTTTGGAAGATTTAAAATGAAAATTAAATTTTTACGAAGTTGGATTTTACATTCCTTAGCATATTCATCACCATTATCAAATTTTTCAGTTTCAATGCAAAAATCAAGAGGAGTAAAGATTGGAAATAACTGTCATTTCAATCCTTATGTCTTGATTGATCTAGTCTATCCCAAGATGGTTGAAATAGGAAATAATGTTACACTTGGTTCACATTCAATGATTTTTGCACATAGCAATCCATCAGCAAATTTATTTTTAAAGCAAGGAGATTTTCCAAGAAAAGTTGAAAAGGTTGTCATAAAATCAGGTGCAGTGATTAACCCAGGTGCAATAATTATAGCAGGAGTAACAATTGGAGAAAATTCCATTATTTCTCCAAGAAGTGTTGTAACTCAAGATATACCAGATTATTGTATTGCAGTTGGTAATCCTGCAAGAGTAATAAAAAAGATAGATCATTGATAAAGATGAATATTCTAGGAATTGATTTTGAGGATTGGTATCATCCAGAATTAATAAAAAAATATTTGAAAGATGAGAAATCTGAACCAAACGTAATTAAAGGAATAGATAAAATTTTGGATCTTTTAAGAAAAAATGATACACTTGCAACTTTTTTTGTTGTTGGAGAATTATTAGAATACGATCCTGAAATATTAGATAAAATTTTGGAGAATGGTCACGAAATTGGATTTCATACAATGCATCATACACGATTACATGATTTTAAATCAAAGGACGAGTTTTTGGATGAATTAATACAATTTTCAAAATTAACAAATAATAAATCAAAAGGATTTAGAGCTCCAACTTTTTCACTTGATTCTTCAACATCATGGATCATAGACTGTCTAGAGGAAAAAAATTATACATATGATAGCAGTATTGTGCCAGCAAAAAGCTCTATGTATGGTCATTCAAATGCACAAGAAAATCCATATAAAATTTCAAGTAAATCTATTGAAAATTCAGATGAAGATGGAAAATTGACTGAATATCCTTTACTAGTTACAAAATTTCTAAATAAGAAAATACCAGCTGGAGGAGGATTCTATCTTAGAACATTACCCCTAAAAATAATTAAAAATGCAATAAAAAATTATGAGAAAAGACAAATTCCTGCGACATTTTATATTCATTCTTGGGAACTGACACCTGAGTTTATGCCTAGAATAAAATTATCAAAGAAAGATGATTTTATCACTTATCATAATATAGGAAAAGCTTATGGAAAGATGGATGAATTATTAAATGAATTTTCTTTTACATCATTTTCAAAGTATTCACTTTAAAAAGTAATTTTTTAATTAGAATCAAAATATTCTATTGTTTTTTTAATTCCAGAATTAATATCAATTTTAGGTTTCCAACCTAGTTTTTTTAATTTTGAATTATTTACTACAAAGTTTCCAACATCAACTTTTTTTGTATATTTTGGCGCTTCAATAAAATTTATTTTGCATGAAGTTAATTTTTGTAATAATTTTGCAAAGTCCTTAAACCAAAGTTTCTTGTAAGATGAGATCCAATATAATTCTCCAGGTTTTCCTTTTCTAATAATTGTAAGAATTCCACGAATTACATCATCGATGTAAATTATATCTCTAAAAAATTCACCTTTATAGAAAATAGATAGCTCTTCTTTTTTGTATGCTTGATGAATAAGAAAATTCACCGCATTTTTTTTAGGAATTATTTGTTCACGAGGACCGTATGAGTTTGTAATTCTAAATGTATTTGTCTTTAAACCATAAACTTCGTGATAAATTTTACACAAGTGTTCACTAGTTAATCTATTTGCGCCATATATTGTCGTTGGATTACAAGAAGTTTTTTCATTGACTGGTAGTTTTTCAGGTCTGCCAATAACAATGAAAGTACTGCCAAGAATAAATTTACAGTTTGGATTCGTTTTACGAAGTTTTTCTAACATGAATAGTGTAGTTTTTGTATTAGAGTCAATATCAGCAAGAGGGTTTTCAAATGATTTTGAATGAGATGTATTACCAGCTAAATGTACAATAACATCAGGTTTGAATTCATCCATGACCTGACCAAGTTTTTTGAAACATGTGATATCTAATTTTCGTACATGAATTTTTTTTGGGAAGTTTTTTGTATTAGATTTTTTTGAAAATGTTTTTGATAAAACTAGTATTTTGTGATTTGTTTTTGATAAGGAATCAACTAGATGACTTCCAACAAAGCCAAATCCACCAGTAATTAAAAATTTCATTCATTTTATTCAAAATTTAGTATCTTAAAAATTAATTCACAAATTTCTACGAAAACATATTTTTGGGAAACTTTTGATGAATGTATGAAAAAGAGATTTTCAAAAATTGGAATTTTCATGGATTCAAGAAAGATATTTTCAAATTGGCACATACTCCCAAAAGTATACTACAAGACTACAGATGATGAATTTGCTATTTTTAAAACTAAAGATAATTTACAAATAAAAATTCGAGTAAAATCTACAGATTTAATGGCGCTCGTAAATGTGTGGATAAGAAATGAATATGAAATTGATGACTTTTCAATAAAAGATAATGATACAGTAATTGATATTGGCGGACATATTGGATTGTTTTCATTATTGGTATCTCAAAAATCTAGACATACAAGTATCTATAGTTTTGAACCAATAGAAGATAATTTTAATTTGCTAAAAACAAATTTAGAATTGAATAGTATAGAAAATGTTCATCCATTTAATCTTGCAGTTTCAAATAGTTTAGAGGAAGTTAATTTGTTTTTAAGTAATGATGAATCAGCTCATAGCATAATTTCAAAAGAATCAAAGTCAATCAAAGTTAAATCAATTTCGTTACAGAAAATTTTTGATGAAAATAAAATTGATGAATGTAAATTATTGAAATTAGATTGTGAGGGTGCAGAATATGAAATAATTGAATCATTACCTTCAGAGTATTTGAATAAAATAAAAAATATGGCAATTGAATATCATTTGGCAGATTCTAGACCGGATCTTGTTGAGAATTTGATTGCTAAAATTAAAAACTCAGGATTTAATGTAAAAACACGAGAACATCATGATGATATGGGGTTTTTGATTGCTAAAAAATAGTATTTAGAGAATTGGACAGATTTGATGATAAATTAGTGAACAATAAATAATAAATAAAAAAAATAAAAGCATGAATATTGGATTAGTATGTCCTGCGTCTTTACCAGCGACTCAATTTGGGGGAATTTTATTTTTGGCAGTAGATATAGCAAAGGAATCAGTAAGATTAGGGAATAATGCAACAATATATACAACAAATTTAGATTTTGCCAATAATCCAAATACATTCAATAAAGATTTACCAGATGTAGAGAAAATTGATGAATTTACAATAAAACGTACACATGTTTGGTTTAATTTTCATTTATTCTTTTTCAACCCAGGAATGTATTATCAATTAATGAAAGACTCACCAGACGTAATTCATTCAATTGGGGTAAGAAGTTTTCAATCAATAATTGCAGCAATTGTTGCTAAAAAAAAGAAAATACCATTAATAATTTCAGACCAAGGCGGATTAACTACACACCCAGATCTGAATGAAGGAGGTTTTTTGAAAAGAATGTTTTACAAAATACAGAGACCAATAATTCAATATATAATTAATAATGCAACAAAGATTAGTGTTGCAAATGAATATGAAAAAGAGATTTTTAAAGAATTTACAAGCGAATCAAAGATTGAAATTGTTAGAAATGGTATAAATCAAGATTCAATGATTACTAAAACTATAGATTTTAAATCTAAATATAAAATAAAATCTCCATACATTTTATTTGTTGGTAGATTCAACAGA
>Ga0310344_10003647_pt1 | contig 11439 bp, 8 predicted proteins | sample HC15DNA20200_MG_FD_203801 | JGI IMG/M metagenome (GOLD analysis project Ga0310344, IMG submission 203801) | Marine microbial communities from station ALOHA, North Pacific Subtropical Gyre - HC15-DNA-20-200_MG | ecosystem: Environmental > Aquatic > Marine > Oceanic | place: Pacific Ocean: North... | reverse complement strand
TCTTCATAGGCTCCATATATAAATACGGTCTCCAAGCACATTGATCTCTTTTAATAAATTGTCTAATATAATGTATTCTTGTAGGTTTTTTTGGATAACGCAACAACTTTTTTCCTGCTTCATCTGGAGTTCGATTACCTTTTGACCTATTACAAGCATGACAGCAACATACTAAGTTGTCCCATGATTCTGGACCTCCCCGCTCTTTCGGAACTATATGATCCAAAGTCATTGGCAAACTACGTCTACCACAATATTGACATTGATGTCGATCTCTCTTCAAGATATTTTTCCTTGATAAAACGATATTATTTTCCTTTACTTTAATAAACTTGTCAAGCTTTACTACACTTGGCAAGGGAATTACTACTGATGGTGAATGAACAGTTTCTCTATATTTTTCTATGACTTCTACCTTTCCTAGATAAACCAACAAAATTGCCCTTCTTGCTGAACAAACCAGAAGAGGGTGATAATTCTGATTTAATACGAGAACTTGCCTGTTTAGTATACCATGCATTTTTCTTTTTCGATAATTAACAATGTTTTTTCCCGTTTAATCTTTCTAGTTATGATTGAATTTATCTTGATGTACAGAGCCAATCAAGATAAAAGCCATTGTCTATCGACGACAAAAAATGTAAATTATTTCTATTGAAAAGTTGATTAGGTAGGGAAACTCGTTAGATTCGGGTGCAGCCCCGCTACTGTAAGTGCTGAGTGCACTTCAATCCATAAGGAGAGCCACTGTCTGCAAATTATGTGGATGGGAAGGCGAAGTCGTACGTTAAAGCATAAGTCAGGATATCTACCTAATTCAAATTCTCGATTCTGTTTATTTACAGAGTTACTTTCGAGGGAAAGGAGAGAAAATGACATATCCCTTAAAAATCTTACTTATATTTTTTCTTGTCTTTATTACATCTATTCTAGCTGAAAAAGATAGAATGATTATTTCTGGCGATATTTTTTCTAATGATGGAAGAACCATTCCTTATGTAAACATATCTACGGAACTTGGGGAAAGTTCAACATCAGATAGAGATGGACGGTTCATTCTATCAATTGATAACAATCAAACTAAAGAAGTGATTTTTCAACACTCGGCTTTTGAATCCGATACTTTAGAAATTTCAACTTTGATGGAAGAAAATATAAGAATTTCACTCGCGCAAAAAGCTTATCTCCTATCTCCTATAATTATTTATGGGAATCTGTACGGAAAAGAAAGTCTACAATTGCCGGTTGAACATAGAGCTCTTGATTTTAATTTAATCTCTTCTAGTGGAGTCAGCCTTGGTGAGAGAGTAGATCGTTTCGGTATTCAGGTTCGTGATTATGGTGGGCCCGCGGGTTTAAAAACTGTTTCTTCTCCTACAGGATATTCAGAGCACATACTTATTACTTTTGATGGTCTTAATCTTAATTCACCTCAAAATGGTGTATTCGATATGAGCTCATTGCCAGCTGACTTTTTTTCTCATGGAGAATTTTACTCTGGTCAAGCTTCCTCTTTATATGGATCTCATGCAGTAGGAGGAACATTGAATTTGATGCCGGCCAAACCTAGAAATTTCATAACAATAAGGTCGGGATCTCTAGGAGACCGTGGTGCCAGCGCAGAATACACACTAGGATTAGGTGAAACTGATTTTTCTATTTATGGAAACAAATTTCAAAGTGATGGAAATTTTCGGGAAAACAATTCATTTTTCCAGGAATCAGGAGGAGCTAAACTTCAATTAAAAAATTTAGCGGGTTGGAAAATATCTGGAATAATGATGTCAACTAAAGCTGAAAGAGGAATACCCGGTTCAATTGGATATCCTTCCCTTGAAGCTTGGAAAAAAAATCATGATTCTTTCTATTTGTTTTCGGCTAGGACTGTTTCAAAATGGGGGCAGACTGAATTGACATCTGGATTTATAGATAGTGACGAAAATTATCGGGATCCCGCATGGGATATAGATTCAAATCACAGGATAAAAAATCTACAGAACCGATTTATACATCGAGTTGAAAAAGACAAATATTTGAGAAACACTATAAGTTTGGAGTTGAGGCAAACAAAAGTAAATAGTGATGATGCTGGAAATCATAGCATGGTTGGTGCCGCCTCAGGTTTTCTATCTCAAATTACTTTCAATGAAAAACTTGTTTTCAGCCCGAGCTTGCGTTTTGATTGGGATAATTATTCTAAAAAAAATATTGCTACTGGAAATCTAGCGCTACTCTATTCATCTCCAATTAAACCAATAGAATCTCTAACTATAAGTAGTGGAACTAGTTATAGATCACCTACTTTCAATGATCTTTTTTGGGAAGATCCTCTTGGCTATACTATTGGAAATCCTGATTTAAAATCCGAACAAGGAATCTCCACAAATCTAAAAATCAATTTCCAACCACTAATTGACATTGTTTATTTTTCGGCAAAAGCTGGGAAATATCATACTGATAACTTGATCCAATGGACTCCAAATGAAGCTTGGGTTTATTCTCCTCAAAATGTTTCCAAATCTGAGTCAATAATTATGGGTGTTATAACTAGTATCAAGCCAAAGAAATTTCCCATACAGTTTACTTTGGGAATTGAAAAAACAGATAGCCAAATCCTTTCAAATAGTATTAATAAAGGAAAACGTCTTCTTTATGTTCCACCAACTTCTCAATGGGCAGAGATTCAATTTATAATAGGAAAAACCATCTATGACCTAAGTTTTAGAAATCTAGGTCCCAGTCGTTATAGTTATGATGATGATGCTTTTATGGAAAAATATCGCCGTTTAGATTTGTCTATAAGCCATAGTTCAAAATTAAATGATTATATTATGACTTTTGAAGCAGGGGCTAGGAATCTCTTAAACAATAAAGAACTGCAATCCATCTATAACTATCCAGAACCAGGTAGAACATTATTCCTTGTCCTTTCAATAGGTCTCTAATTTGTTAGCTTCCACTTTACAGACAAATAGGCTAACCTATGTGCTGGCGGGAAAAATTGTGTGGGAGAAAAAGTATTTATCGGTGTTGATTCCAGTGCATACTCCAAATTCTTCATAACATATGAAAATTCAACTGAACGAATTACAATGCTAAATTCAGCTGAAAATACTCCCATAGAGTTTCGAATTTCAGGCCTATCTAAATAATTGTACCCCATGTTGAGAACCGGATCCCATTCAAAATAAGTTCGACCTAACCAATGATTATAGGTAAGGTTTAATCTTGCATCCATCCTTCCGTTAAACAATTTTTCACGAAAAAATAACGTTAATTCTTGTTCATGCTTAAAAAAGTTTTCCCATCCTAAATTATCATGAAAAAAGGATTTTCCGCTGAAACTGACGACCCAATCTCTTATATAGTTTATTTTTCCACTATATAACAATCCTGAAGACAAAGACGTTGAAGAAGAAGTAAGTTCAAGGATCGAAGTTTCATTAAACTGCTTAATAAGTTCAAAATAATGGTGAGGAGATTTTTGAGAAACAAAAAGGGTCAGTGTACTAGAAAAAAGTTTGCCTTTTGTCAAAGCCCCTAATCTAACTAAAGATAATTTTGGAGCTTCGATACTAGAATCAGGACGAATACTTGGGATCATACTAGGAGTAAAATAATCCGGTACAAACATATATTGTTTTCCTGTAAATTGAAAAGGAAGTGGGAGCAAATCATGTTTGACATTCAAAAATATCTGATTTTTTCCAAAATCAACCTTAAAATGTCCTCTGAAACTTGTTGCCTTTATGCCACTAGATAAAGTGCTGACACCTATCCCCATCCTATTTTCAAGTTTTGATGAGTTAATTCTTAGCCCCCCCAAAATACTAAAATATTCCTGACGCTGATTACCTAAAGTATCAGAACTCACCGCCTTTTGTCTACCTGTTAAGGAAATAAAAGCAGACATCTTATTTTGAATTGGAAATTCAGCTATAGCTTTAAACCGATTACTTAATAAATTAGCTGACCAAGTCGAAATATCTTCAATTTTTTTACGATTTAGGACTCGCTGAAGAAAAGTGGATCCCTCGATAGTATATTTAGTTTCACCAATCATTCCGCGATAATTAGTTCCTAATTGAATTATTTTATCATTGCGCTCTAATCCTCTTGACCAAATAACTTGATCCCAAACTGGGACCCCACCAGTTGTTAAATAAACTCCAGATGAAATTTTCCAATTCCCTCCCTTATCATCTATTGATTGGGAATCTAAACGATAGTTTTGTTGTATTGTTCCACCAGGATTAGCTTCTAAGTCAAGGCTTCCGTGGTAATCTTCAAAGTTTCGCTTTAGTGCCCGGAATCTAGTATTCCGATTGACCTTTGGCCTAGATTGAAGGTCAAAACTTAATTCATCAAGACTATAGTCTCCTTGCCTATAACTAAATGAGGAAAGAAAACTATTCTCTTCATCAAAATCTTCTATCTCTGAAGGAAATGGGAATTGATATCGACGGTTCCAATTCAAAAAATTCCCATCGAAATGTAATGGAGACTGATGACTTTCCATCCCCCAAAAGGATAGTCCATATTTTTGGCTAAAACCCCATTGATCAGACCATTCCAATGGAATCTCTCCAGGGGAATAAGAAAATATTATATTGTTTAAGGAAAGGATGAATAAAAAAAAATATCTCATGGAAACTTTGCCAGTTTAAGTCGAATAAATACCTTGGGTAAAAATAAAGCGAAAATTATACCATTAGTAATTTGATGAAAAAAAGTGAACCCTATTCCAGCAATAAAAATAGCAAAAGACTGCATCATTGGATATCCCATCATTATAGGATAACTAAATGTTGTTATAGCATCAAACTGAAAAGTCAAGAGGAAACCAATAACTCCAAGTAATACTCTCTTTCTAGATGTCCATTCGTTTATTAAAATAAATCTATTAAATAATCCACCTACTGCTCCAACTATCATCATTGCTATAACTTGAGCAATAAGGATAGGAAAAAATACAAGGCCTGATCCTAAAGGATTAAGAGCACTAAATATAAATTCTGACACACCACCAATAACGATTCCCCATCTAGAACCAAGATAAGTTCCTGATATAAACACAATAGTTGTTATTAGCTCTATATTTGGAACCATAACCAGAGCAAATCCTGAACCAACAGCAAGAGAAATAAACATTGCTCCTTGGCTAAGATTTATCAGACTCTTTTGTTCCATTTTTATAAAATGATGTGCCGAAATAATTCCTCTTATTAGTCCATTTGCCCTGCTCCATATCCTCTGACAAAAGTTTTTTTAATACACTCATCTTTGCATCAAGGCTATCTAATACTTGAAGCAATAAAGCTTCTTTTGTCTTACCCCGATAGTCGTATCCGGATCTGAAGCCACCTTCGTGTGTCATAATTAAGTGCTCAACCTGAAGCAATAGTTCTGAAGGAAAATTTTTAATTTTACGAGCCTCATTTATAACCATATCTCTACTCAACACCGAATGTCCTAAGAAACTGCCCTTATCAGAAAATTCAGGGATCAGTGAATCTGTAAATTCAACTAGTTTACCTATACCATGCAAAAGCACCCCAGAAATTAAAAGATCAAAATCGGCCCTATAGTGACGTGCAAAAGGAATTGCAATTCGTGACATTGATAGAATATGCTCTAGATAACCTGATCTATATGTATAATGCATTGATAGTGATGCAGGCATAATGATAAGTCTTTTTTTGTGTTTCTTATATAATTGCCATATAAGCCTTTTTAAATATGGGTTTTCGATTTTATTTATTACTTCTCCAATTGAAGACCACATTTTTTCAGGGTTATAAGGCGAAGACAGAACCAGTTTTTCAGGTTTAAATCCATATCTTGCATATCTTGCTCCAGTCGCTTTATTTATACGATTAATAAGAATCTGTTTTTTTTCTTGAAAGATTTCAACCCTTCCACGGACAGCGACAGCATGTCCTTTCTCAAACCTTTGAGAAAGTTTGTTTACATTTTGCCAAATCTTTGCACCAACACTACCAGTACTATCTGACAAAACAACATCAACAAATAATTCACCCGACCTAGTATTTCTTAAATGTTTTTCTTTGCAAAGATAAAACCCTTGGATTTCAGTGTCAGGCTTCAATCTAGATATCGGAACAAGCTTTTTCATGATGCTTTAATTAAAGACTTAGAAAAACAAAATGTCAAGAATTGAAACTGAGTCTAACATCTTTATCCCTTTCTTCTTTTAGATTGTACACTTTAATTAAAATTCTAACCATTTTTCAGGTGAGTTATCTACAATAAGTTCAATCTGATCTAAAACATCTGAGGTCAAATAATCCACAAATTCTAGAGTTTTGAGATTCTCTTTTAACTGATCAACGTTAGATGCACCTAAAATCACTGTTGAGACATCAGGGTTTTTTAGACACCAGGCTAATGAAAGATGTACTAAAGAAATTCCCAATTTATCTGCTAGAGCAGCAAGTTTTTCAGTTTTTTTGATCATAGATATACCTTCTTTAGACTCAAGTTTCTCTTTCAGAAAACTTAATTGAGGGAATTCCATTCTTGATCCAACAGGAATCCCTTGATTATACTTTCCCGTTAGAATTCCAGATGCCAAGGGAGACCAAATGGTAGTTCCTAACCCCTCATCTTCAAAAAGACGGGAATACTCTCTCTCAATTTTGTCTCTTTCAAAAAGATTGTATTGAGGTTGCTCCATAACGGGAGGTTCAAGATTAAATTGCCTTGCTAATCCATATGCGGCTCTGATTTCATCAGCTGACCATTCTGATGTTCCCCAATATAAAACTTTTCCTTGTCTCACCAATGAATCCATAGCGCGAACAGTTTCTTCTATAGGGGTCTGTCTATCAGGCCTATGGCAGAAAAAAAGATCAAGATAGTCTACTTTAAGCCTTTCTAACGCAGAATGACATGCATCATGAATGTGTTTTCGGGAAAGACCTTTTTGAGTAGGTTTCTCCCCACCCCAATAAACCTTGCTAGAGACACAATAGCTATCTCTAGGCCACTTCATTCTGGAAAGCACCTTTCCCATAATAAGTTCTGATTCACCATTTGCATATCCTTCAGCATTATCAAAAAAATTTACACCTGAATCATATGCTACTTTCATGCAGTCACCAGCTTTTGAATCATCAAGTTGAGTAGAAAATGTTACCCAAGAACCAAAAGATAATTCACTTAGTTTAAGTCCTGATTTACCTAGTCTTCTATAATTCATCTTTGTTTTTTCCTTAATTATTTAAACTTATGAGCAAGGGAATTTACCTTCAATTTATTTGGATGAATATGTCCATATTTTGAGTAATACTTGCACAATAAATTAATAAATTAAAATGTTGTTCCATTTATAAGGAGAAGAAAATGCCATTGATTTCTATTAATCCCTCTACTGGAAAAATAATTAAGGAATTTTCTGAGTTAACAGAAGAAGATATAGCTTCTGACATAAAAAAGGCAGGTAAAAGTTTTTCTAAATGGCGTATTACAGATTTGAAACATCGGTCAAGATTACTTAATAACGTTGCTGAGGATTTGCGGTCAAATTGTGAAAAATATGCTGAGCTTATTACAGAAGAAATGGGAAAGCCTATAAAAGAAGCTCGATCTGAGATAGAAAAATCAGCTTGGGTTTGTAATTATTATTCTGAAAATGCAACCAAATTCCTTAAACCCAGTATAGTGGAAACAGATGCTTCTCAAAGCTATATAACATTTCTTCCTTTAGGAATTATACTTGGAATTATGCCATGGAATTTCCCATTTTGGCAAGTTTTTAGATTTGCAGCACCTACTCTGATGGCAGGAAATGTCTGCCTTTTAAAACATGCATCTAATGTAACTAGATGCTCATTAGCTATCGAAAGTATTTTTAGAAATGCTGGTTTTCCTGATGGTTGTTTTATTAGTTTGTTGATTCAAAATAACCGCGTTGGGGAAATAATTGATAACCCATTAGTTAAGGCAATTAGTCTAACCGGAAGCACATCAGCAGGCAAGATTATTGCATCTAAAGCTGGTGCCGTGTTAAAAAAAACTGTATTAGAACTTGGTGGTAGTGATCCATATATAGTGCTAAAGGATGCCAATCTAAATGAAGCCGTTTCTGCTTGTGTTACGGGGCGCCTTATAAATACTGGACAGAGTTGTATTGCAGCCAAACGATATATAATTGAAGAATCTATTTCTGAGGCTTTTCAGAAAAAACTAATACTAGCAATGAAAAAGAAACTTATAGGTAATCCACTAGATGAATTAAATGATCTTGGCCCAATAGCAAGGAATGATTTAAGAGAAACTCTGCACCATCAAGTAATTAAATCAATAGATGCAGGAGCAAAATGTTTACTTGGGGGTAAAATGCCTAGTGGCTCAGGTTTTTTCTACCCTATTACAATCTTAGCTGATGTGAAAAAGGGAATGGTAGCTTATGAAGAAGAGTTGTTCGGTCCTGTGGCATGTATTATTCCAGTAAAAAATAAAACTCAAGCAATAAAGGTGGCAAACGATACATCTTTTGGACTTGGAGCAGCTATATTTACATCAGATATTGATAAAGGTGAAAAAATCGCCAGAGATTTCATTGAAGCAGGTACAATATTTGTAAATGATTTTGTAAGATCTGATCCTAGACTTCCTTTTGGAGGAATTAAAGAAAGCGGTTACGGGAGGGAGCTATCAAAGTTTGGTATGAAGGAATTCGTTAATATAAAAACTGTCTATATAAAATGAGCTCAATTAACAACTTCCATAAGTTGAACACGTAAATCTAATATTACATTTACATAATTTTCAGAAGGGTTATAACGGAAAATTGATTTCCAATTAGGACTATCCTTTGAAAAATTATTTTCCCCTAAGGAATACCCATTCTTAACAAGATAATTTGCCATGCTTGCTAAAACATCTGGCCACTCAAAAGGCTCTCGTATACCATCTCTATCAAAATCAACCGCATAGGCTCTAAAACTAGAAGGAATAAACTGACCATATCCAAAAGCTCCCGCATAAGAACCATATAGAGAAAGTGGTGAAATTTCATTCTCCCAACAATAAATCAAATACTCTGCCATCTCTTTCTCAACCCATTTCGCCCTACGTGGAAGATTATGGATTACTGTATGAAGCGCATTAAAGACAGAGTGAGTCTTAGAATTCGATCCATAATTTGATTCCACACCCGAAAGACTTACTAATAGGAATGGGTCAACACCATAGTAAGAAGAAATAGTATCTAATAAAGCTTTTTTTTCATTATAGAAAACTACTCCATCTTTAACGCGTGAATCATTAATAAATATTTTTCTATAACGTTCATAAGATAGTTTCTCAGCAGGACGATTAAATCGTTGGATGACAGTTTCATCAACAACTATTTCTTTATAGTTTAATAATTCAACAACGAATTTAGTTGAAACTTTCTCATCCTGTAACCTAATGAATATTTTTCTATATATCTCTCTGGCATTATTATTAATTGCAATATTATCTAATAAATTCTTTTCAATATTCGATGACCATTTGGTTCCGGAAGTATCTTGCCCCAATGAAAAAATTGGGAGTGAAAATATAATTATTATTATGTATCTAAGAACTACCAAAATATTATTTCCTATAGTCTAGAGGTGGATCTCGGTCTCCTAGAAGTGGATAATAATCAAAGTTTGATCCTCGTCTATCGATTAGCTCTAATTTTGCATTCTTCAAAACTTCAAGATTACTAAAATAATCTACTGCTGATAGAGACAATGTTTTTGCCGCAACGATTAAACCTTTCATCCCAATATCCATACCTCCGACTGCAACCGCTTGCCATGTATGAGCAGAAGTGCCAGGAACCCAAGTCGCAACATTAAATCCAGCTGTTGGAACAATCCAACTAACATCCCCAACATCAGTAGATCCTTTACCCGGTCGAAATATATAGGGTTGAATATGTTGAGCTGATTCAATTGGCATATTTACCTTACGGAATGTCTTTTGGATAGCTTCAGCAAATTTTCGATCTTCTGCACTATACTTTACACCTCCAACTTGTTTTAGATTATTGTATACTACCTTTTGAAGGGCATCATTTCTAAGAACAGGACGATTACCATGAATAATCTCATAATCCATTGTTGTCCCTGTACCAAGTGCCGCACCTTGAGCAGATTTAACTACCCTACTCCATAATTCTTCCAAAATATGGACCTTAGGATGCCTGACATAATAAAAGGCTTCCGCAAAATCAGGCACTACATTAGGAGCTCCACCACCTTTAGTAATAACATAATGCATCCTTGCCTCTTGAGGAATGTGTTCTCTCATTAGATTTACCATGTAATTCATCGATTCTACACCATCGAGAGATGAACGTCCTCTTTCTGGCGAACCTGATGCATGAGATGAATAACCATAAAATCTAAATTTAGCTGATCTGTTAGCTAATGATGTTGAAGGGCTTGCGTCATTCCGATCAGATCCATGCCAATGCAACACAGCATCTACATTATCAAAAAGTCCCTCTCTTACCATATAAACTTTACCTGACCCTCCCTCTTCAGCAGGGGTTCCGAAAATTTTAAGAGTTCCTTCTGTTCTAGATTTTATCATCCATTCTTTAACCGCTATAGCCGCTGCTACAGAGGCTGTACCAAAAAGATGATGACCGCAAGCATGTCCGGCTTTCATATCTGATAATGGTTTTCTAATAATTGAAATGTCTTGGGACAGACCTGGTAGAGCATCAAACTCAGCTAATATTGCAATGACAGGTTCCCCTGAACCATAACTTGCCACAAATGCTGTTGGGATATCAGCAACACCTGATTTGATTGTAAAACCCTCAGCTTTCAATGTATTTTGGAGAAGTTCTGAACTTTTATATTCCTGATATCCCACTTCTGCCCAACCCCAGATTTTCTTAGCAATTGCAATATAACTTTCTTCTTTTTTCTCAATAGATTTTATTACATCACTCTTATTTGCATTAATTGCCGAAATCATTAAAAGAAAAAATAGGCTAAGAATAGGAAGTTTTATTTTCATTTTATTATCATATTAATTATTTGAGTTAGGATAAGCTATGACAGGGTGATTTAAGTTCACTTACTAATAATCATGTTTACTAATTATAAGTTTTCCACTTTAAGGTAATTATTATGACCACAGTAGAGAAAAAATAACTAAATAACGAGGAAATTCTGATTAATCAGGCTCTGGAAACAGGCATTTTCCTGCATTGCTTACACAATCCAAAAAGTTGATGAACATGCCTAACAAGCTCATAATCAAATTTTTCAGCTACATCATTCTGTATTTCTTCTATTTGGGTGTTAATGAATTCGACAATTGTACCACAGCGAATACAAATCAGATGATCATGCTGATGACAATCAAGCCAGTGTTCATACCTCCACTTACCATCTCCTATATCCATTCTTTGAACCAAATCAT